>Ga0194045_1000577_pt1 | contig 12101 bp, 10 predicted proteins | sample JunL6211m_MetaG_FD_161686 | JGI IMG/M metagenome (GOLD analysis project Ga0194045, IMG submission 161686) | Anoxic zone freshwater microbial communities from boreal shield lake in IISD Experimental Lakes Area, Ontario, Canada - Jun2016-L626-11m | ecosystem: Environmental > Aquatic > Freshwater >...
TGGCGGCTGCGGCACGGCGGAGCGTGCCTGCACCTATTGTCGGCTGTGTCAAACTCATGGCGATAGTCAGTTAAGCCCCTTCCGAAAGGCTGTGCCAAATTTTTGGGAAAGTCTGGGAGTGCGTTGAATTGGGAGCCTCATGCAGATTCCCAAGAGCAAACGCGGCGGCAATGGCAATCGGTACGCCTGCTTCGGCGAGAACAAGTTCAGCGCGACGTTCCGCAATCAAGGCTACCATCTCTTGGGCGCGGGCCAGGGCCATCGACAGCCTCGATTCGGCGGATGCTTTCGATGTTCTCATGTCCGCTTCTGCTTGTGCAATGGAAAGGGCTGCACCAATATTGTTTCCAACACTCACGTGAACGATGTCTGTCGATACTATTTCATAAGATGAATTGGCATCAAGTCCGCGAGCGAGCACGTTTTGGGAAATAAGACTAGGTGTTTGAAGTATGGTTCGAAAGGAATCTGTCGATCCAATGGCACTGATGATTCCTTGGCCAACGCGAGCGATGATCGTTTGTTCCGTTGCTCCGCCAATCAATTGATTCAAGTTCGTTCTGACCGTGACCCGAGCTCTTACAAAGAGTTCGATTCCATCTTTGGAAACGCCGCTTATGCTCTGTTGGCCCGATTCGGTTTGCTCAGGGCAATGGATAATCTTGGGAGAGACACTCGTTCGAATGGAATCCGTGATGTCGCGACCTGCGAGATCAATTGCCATTGCAAGGTCTAAGCTCAGCGGCAAACGAGCGTGCCTGGCTGCAATCCAGGCACGCACGACCTTCATCACATCTCCGCGAGCTAAAAAATGTGCCTCAAGACTGTGCGTACTCATGCCAGACTCGCGATCAATGCTCAAGCCAGCCTGCTTACCCATGATCTTGGCGGTGACGATCATCCTGGGGCTGACACCTCGCAGCGACATACCGATTAGATCCACCATGCGCACATCCGCTCCGCACGTGAACGCTTCAAGCCAGAGCCGCCCGTAAACGACGATGATGAATGCTGCCAGGATCAAAAACAGGCCCAGCGGAACCAAAAATACAAAAAGCATCATGGAGCCCCCCTTTGGACCCATTTGTCAACGCAGCCACAGTGGTATCTAGTCCTGTGCCGTTCGACAAGATTTATATGAACACAGATGCAATCCCAATGCTATCTCTTAAGCCGAGAAAGTCGTGCGATTTCGCTAGTTATTGGGCTTGATCCAAAGGCGGGTTTTGGCGACAAGTACCGTGTTGCACGTCGAAGCGATCCTACTGCGCGTCGGATTTCGCAGACTACCAAGAACTTGAAGACTAAAAGCCAACAACAAACACGGACGTTTTCATGTCGGATCCATCGATAACCCCCGAAGCAACTGCAACCCCCGAAGCAACTGCGTCCGGAACAACTCCGTCGCGCAGCCACGTCGATTCCGAATCACTGCTCCATCGAGCCGAAGCTGCGTTGCAAGAAGTTGAAGATTCTCTTCAAGGTCCCAAAATCAAAAAGTACCAGCTCGACGAACTGATCGGCACGGATAGCCCATCCGAGAAAGTATCCATGGATTTGCTTCGAGATGATCCTCTCGACTTAAAAATCGAATTGGGCCGAACTCGCATGAATCTCGACGAAATACTCCAACTCCGCAAAGGCTCCGTCGTAACGCTCGACAAGCTTGCCGGCGACCCGGTCGATGTGTTCGTCGACGGTAGACTCGTCGCACGTGGTGAAGTCCTTGTTTTGAACGACAACTTCTGTGTTCGCGTGGCTGAATTGGTAGGCAGCGATGCGATCCACTAACACTCCATTCCAAGGTCTCTGCAAATCGCTCGCAGAATCCGCGACGGCACTCATCGCGATCGTTCTGTTTGCATGTTGCGTCAGTTCAGCCTGTGCCCAATACCCGCCCGGGCTACAGACGCCCTCAAGGTCCCCAAATGATCCCGCGTTAGTGCATCAGCCTGGTTATAGCTTGCAGCAGGCCACAAGTCCTAGCCCGATGCAACAGGATCGATCGACAGCTAGGTCAAGTGGCGCTGGAGCAAGTAGCTTGTCTCAGTCCGGCGTGCAGCAAGCCAGATGGTCATCCGAATCGTCGTCCGCGAAGGTGGAAAATCCAAAGGCGAGAACACCTCTAGAGCTCAAGTCGCGAATCAAAGAAGCGAGCAGAAGCGTGGATAAACCCACGAGCACTTGGGCCGCTGCCCTGTCCATGTTTTTTTCGCTGGCCATTGTGATCAGTCTTTTTCTTTTTATTGCATGGCTTTTTCGCAAGTCGCAGCCGAACACATTTCAGAAGTTGCCAACGGGTGTCCTCCAAGTTTTGGGGAGCACGGTCATGGCTCCCCGTCAGCAGGTATATGTCGTTCGGTTCGGGAACAAGATGCTGCTCGTTAGTCACCAACCGGGTCAGACTCAAACTCTCGGCGAGATAACGGATGTGGACGAAGTTCATCGGCTTGCCGGACTCTGCGAATCGAATCAGCCAACGAGTGTTACGCATTCCTTCCGCGACGTGCTCAGGCATGTTGCATCAGGTCGGAGCGATACCGAATCGCAGCTAAACGCGAGAAAGCGAACCTAAGTTTTAAGAGCGATTTCGAACGCTGAATTGGCTGAGTTGCATGGGCAGTCTAATCATTGCATGAATCGTTCGGAAAACGGTGCCAGATAAATTTCGGACGATTTGCCCGAGGAACAAAGAGGGGACCCCGGAAGCCCTTTGAATATCTTCGACACCGTGCGGCCAGTCCTTGACACGTTCGATGGCTAATTCTTGCCAGTGTTTGCTATACGGGAACATCGTAAGTCTCTGAAGCCAGGATTTAGGTATTGTGTCTTTGCCAAGATGAATGCCCGACAGCGAGCCCGCCAAGACCGCAACGTCCCCGCATGCTCCACCGAGCAAAGCGGATCTCTCTATGCAATTGCGGTAGTTTTTTGGATGCCTGAGCCAAGCGTAGATACCCATTACGGCAGTTGCAAAGAGTTCCGTGGGAATGCCATCTGCCCACCCAAAATGCCTCGCTACGTATGCTACCGATCGATTTTCCGAAAGAAACTCTCGCATCTCATTCAACATGCAACTCAATGTTGGTTCGTCGGTCGACGCTTGCAATCGATCGATCGCTTGGAGTGGATCAAAGTTGACTGGATCAATAATTTGGGCAATTTGAGCGGCATAACCGACCAAGATACCCGCGTGCAATGCAAGTTTGTCCAGATGAGAAACTTCGATACACTTTTGAAACCAGCGTGAAGACGAATTCACGTTTCCCTGCAGCATGACTGCGAGGACGACTGACCTTATTAAGGGATCATCTGCGAATCCTGTTTTCATTGAATCATCGCCGACTTTTCGAATCAGCCGCTGGTAGACCTTCGCGATGTGCTGTTTCGAATGTCGCCATGGAAAGGCGCGTTGATACCAAGCAATTCGATTTCGAAGCGAATTTGCGAAGAGTTCTTTGTCGGTCTTCGATTCTAGGATGGCTTGAATCGTCATGAGCATCAGATGAGTTCGTTGGGATGTAACGCCCATCCCGGGCTGAAACTGAAAGTGAATGGGGGTTCGCCCAAACAACTTCAGGCTGATGCGAGGGTGAAGGCCATCACGAGACAGAGAGATGGCGTCCGCTACGGCGCATCCCAGTAGCATGCCTTCGACGGCCTGTTCACGACGGTGCGTGGGAATAACTTGGCTCCAATGAAATGGAGGGGGCTTTCCTGGTCTTGAGCCGCTCGATTTCGAACCGTGAGAAAGTCGCAAACTTACCTTCTTACCAGTGGTATCCGCAGGTCTCGCTGCAACCTCCTCCATGGCGAAGTCGTTTAAACGTAAGTTATGAGGTTGTGGCCGCAACATTCGATTTCTAAACACCCATTCGTCCGAGGAGACATCGCCGCTACTGAGTATGTGTCCCATTTTTCAAAACCAAAGCTACTTTGGCAACAGAATTGCAATTTCGGTCGAGTCCGCTCCGTTCCGGAAGCGCGAGTCCAGAAAACCAGTTACAATAGGGACAATCGCTACCCCCCCCGCAGTTAAAGGAACTCTACTTATGGACCGAAGAAACTTTACTTTCAAAATGGCTGCTTTGTATTTTGGCACGGCCTGGGCGTCTCGAACATGGGGTGCCGACGAACTTTTGCGGACGCCAACCCAAACCCGCGGTCCGTTTTATCCGATCCCAGAAATAGAGAAACAATCCTTTTTCGACGTCGATTTAACACGCAAAAACGACGCGTCGCCATTGGCTGAAGGGGAGGTCGTTGCGATCCGCGGAACAGTTGTCGATTTCGCTGGCAAGTCCTTGGATCGAGTTTTCGTCGAAATTTGGCAAGCCTGTCATTCTGGGCGATACAGCCATCCAAACGACAATGGCGCGAGTCCGCTTGATCCAAATTTTCAGTATTGGGGCCGAATGGAGACGGGTGTTGACGGACTGTTTTCGTTCAAAACGATACTGCCAGGAAAGTATCCTGGACGAACACCGCATATTCATTTTCGAGTCGTCGCCCCCCGTCGCGAGATTCTCGAAACTCAGCTCTACTTTCAAGCCAACGAAGAGCTAAACAGCAAGGACGGTATTTACAACAGCGTTCCAGCGAAACAGCGAAAATCGGTCACGACTGCGTTGGAGAACCAAGCCATAGATGCAAAAGATCCAAATAGTGCAAAATTGCCCACCGGCCTTTTTCAGATCGTACTAGGACCCACGAGTGACGCAAAGTCAACTCCAGGCGATGGCCCCAAGAATCCAAAGAAGTAGGATCGGAATGGGGGGCACCAAGAATTTTCCGCCTTGTTTTCAAATTGTCGCGGCGTTTAGTCGACATGATGCTGCGCTTCAATGGCTTTGGACACAGGTTCAAGAAAGCTTCGGCTCCATTGCCGCACTTAGCCCCAAGTTTGCTTTCACCGAGTCCGAATATTATAGATCAACCATGGGCCTGGGTCTGACTAAGCAGTTTGCGCTGCTGGAACCATGGTACGACCCTGCGGAACTCGCCAAACACAAGCTCATGTCCAACGATTTTGAAACGCAATACGCGACGCAGTTCAAGTGCGAAGAAGCACGTCCACTCAACGTGGACCCGGGCTATTTGTCCATGACCAAACTCGTGTTGGCATCCACAAAAAATCGTGAACATCGTATTTACTTGCGAGATGGGATTTACGCGGAAGTGACACTGGCCTTTCGAAATCAACAATGGTTGCCGATGCCTTGGACATATCCCGACTACCAGCGCGAAGACTTTCGAGTCTTCTTTCACGAAGCCCGGAATCGACTGGTCAAACAGTTCGCTGAATCATGATGAATAGCGATACGATGCGGAGCGTTGTCATACCAATGTTAGTACTGGTTCTAGCGACAGCCTTGCCTGCATTTCTAATCTCCGTGTTTGCGGTCGGTCTGGTGAAAAGATTCGCGTCAACCCTCGGGCTTTTGGATGAGCCCAATGCCAGAAAGGTGCATACGGTCCCGATTCCTTTAGGAGGTGGACTTGGTATTTGGCTTGGAGTCGTAGGGACCTTTTTACTTGGAACGATCGTTCTTTATCTCTTGAGAACCAATGAACCACTTGCTCGCGAACTTGTACCGACTCGATTGCAACCGCATTTACCAGGCTTGATGTCGCGGGCTGGACAAATTTGGCTGCTGCTTGGAGGCGGAACCATTTTGGCCATCCTCGGTTTGCTTGACGATCGATTTTCTCTCGATTGGCGAGCGAGGCTTACGGTCGAGTTTCTTGTTGCGGGGTTCGTTGTTTACCTGCAAAACTTGCAACTCACCGCGTTCATTGGCATCCCATGGTTGACGGGGATCCTAAGTGTTATTTGGATCGTCATGCTGATCAATTCGTTTAATATGCTGGATAACATGGATGCGCTCAGCGGTGGCGTCGCGGCCATCATTTGCGGAATGTTCGCGATGATGCTGATCGTCAATCCAGAGCCAGTACAGGGCCAACCTCAACTTTTTGTCGCTGCGATGCTTTTGGTATTGCTTGGTTCGCTGCTGGGATTTCTGAAACACAATTGGCCCCCTGCAACCATCTTTATGGGAGATGCAGGCAGCTACTTTGTCGGCTATTGGATCGCAATTGGTTCGCTTCTCTCAACCTATGCCGGTGCCAAAGGATTGACGCCTCACGCGGTGCTTGCTCCTTTGTGCGTTTTGGCGATCCCGCTCTACGACATGGTTAGCGTCATCTGGATTCGAGTTCGAGAAGGACGCAGTCCGTTTCAAGCGGATAAGCGGCATTTTTCGCACCGCCTCGTCGACCTAGGGATGACGAAGAAGCAAGCGGTTGTCACGATCTATTTGGCAACGATCACCTGCTCACTCGGTGCATTGCTTTTGCCGCGAACCGATATTTGGGGAGCTGTCATTGTCGTGGCAATTGTCCTTTGCATGCTGTCTCTCGTCGGTGTCCTTGAGAGCCTGACTGGAAGTAACGGAACGAAATCGCTCTAGAAAAAATATTGAGTTACGCATTGAAAACAACGGACGCACCGAGAGTCACTTGGGTGTACGACCTTCCACGACATTTGGCTTGTGTGTTGCTCGCGATATGCCTATTGATATCACAACTCTATCCATGCGATTCGACAGTAAGCATGACCAATGGGGACAGCGTGATTTTGATTGTGATGACTTTTGGAATCAGCTTTTTCTTAGCAATGGATGATGTGTTATCTGCGTGTGGCTTTGGATCCAGAGCTTTCGATGCCAAGCCCGTCGGACCATTAGGATATTGGATTGCAGGCCTTTGCTTACTTTTTTGCGGCTGGCTGTGGATCTGCACGATTGGACAGTCGGGCATTGGGAATGCGAGGTTTGCTACCAATGGATTTTGGCAATGGACGGCACAGTTGCTCCTTTTGTTGTCCATTGCAAAGCTTAGCACCTCTCCCAAGGTTATTTCGTCGCTCATTTCCCTGATGCTGGCATGCGTCGCTGGGACGATTGGATTTGCATTATTTCAGTACGTTGTCACGATGCCGAACCTTCGCCATTCGTTTGCTGCCGACCCGAATGCGATGTTGGCGAAACTTGGATATTCTGCCGACTCGTCGAATGCTATTTTGTACATGAATCGGCTTGCGAGTTTAGAGCCGACAGGACCATTCATTCTGACAAATTCTCTTGCGGGTTTTTTGGCCGCATGGTTGGTCTTGCTGACCGCTTTGCTTTGGAATCGCAGAGCATTTGCAAGGGCAGACGTCGTCAACCCAGAGAGTCAGTCCAAGCGAGGGAAGGACTGGGTTCTACCGACATTAGGCGTAGCTCTTGGCATCAGTCTTTGTGTCACCCTGTTCCTGACAAAGAGTCGCACCGCTTGGCTTGCAACTGCGATGGGTTTTATCGCACTTTGCGTCGCCCATCCTGTCTTTCGTCGCGAGTGCTCTCGATGGGTCCAACGGTACCGACTCGTTGCAGGGGGCGTGGCGTTGATGATTGGAGTTGGAAGCATTGTGGTGATGATTCGAGATCCATTGCTCATTGCAGAAGCGGGCAAGTCGCTATCGTATCGATTTGACTATTGGCGAGGGGCGATGTCGCTAATCATGGAATCGCCATTTTCAGGATTCGGCGTGGGCAGCTTTCAGGCCAACTACAACCGAGTCAAACTTATCACAGCATCCGAGTCACCGGCAGATCCGCACAATTTTCTTTTGGAAACGGCATGTGCAGGCGGTGTGCCTCTGCTGATTATCTTGAGCCTCATCTTGGGGATGCTGATTTGGACGTTGTTCCGTCAAGCCAACGCCGGGGCAACGTGTGGTTCCGAGACAGGATGTTCGGCAAGCGACAGATGCGAAAGTGCGTCGATTTCATTGGGAGCCCTGAGTGCATTTATGGGTGCATTGGCCTACCATTTCTTTACAAGTGACGACGAATTATTTTATTCGGTTCTGATCTTCGTCGGACTTGGAACAGCAACGTACGTGTGCCTTGCGAGGTCTAAGTGGATGGTTGGGGATAGCAGCATTGGCATTGCTTGTCTGGTTGCTGCATTTGTGATGCTCGTGCATTTGTGTGCGTCGGGTGGCTGGATGTTGCCAGGCACCATGAACAGTGTATGTGTTCTTGCCGGTATCGGAATAGGGACCTGCCGCGAGAGCATGATTGGTTCCGCGCCCGAGCGAGGTCTTCGATCGCGAGCACCGTTGTTTCGAGCAGCCATTTTGTTGCTGCTTTTGTTGGCGGTCGGTGAGTTTGCAAGAACGATGTGCCTGCCGATTCTGCGAAAATCAGAAAAGCTGGCAACCTTCACCGACGCTTCGCTACAGGTGCATTCCATCGAAGAATGGCGTGAATTGGAGGCCGCAGATGTCTGGGACCCAGAATTGCCCCGCCTGATTGCGAATGAATGCGTTCATGTTTTGGGGCGGCGCAATTTGTCGAACACGGAAAAAAACAATTGGATTCGAGCGTTTGACGAGTCCTCGCAGGAATACCTGCGGCGGGACCCAAACAATTGGATTTCCGCGACGGAGTGTGGTCGGTGGAATTCGATGCTAGCAGAGCTAGATTTGTCGTTCGCATCGAGAAAAGAGGATGCAAACAAGCATTTTCGACGGGCTGCGACGTTATACCCAAGCGCCATTGCAACCCAGCTTCAAGCGGCAGTTAGTTCGAAGTGGTGCAATGACAGTCAAACTTGCCAGGACTATTTGGCTCGCGTGGATGAAATCAACCGTGCGACGACGCATGCCGATCGGAAGTTGAGCGCCAGCCTCGTGTTTTTTCCGCCAGAATTAGAGCGGAGTTTCGCACCGCTGGAGCTGTCAGCACGTAAAAATGTGGAAGTTGGGATGGCGCGAGGCGAACCTGTTATGCGGTGGTTGCGTACGAACGCGGATGTTAGGTAGAACCTTGAATAACTAGCTTATTTATGGTTGTTTGGTACGATATAGGCGTTGTGGTAGGCGGTCCGTTGTCTTATTCGTTGAAGTTGAATTGTTATGCGAATTTTAATGCTGACTCTCGTTTGTATCGCCGCTGGCTTCGGAATAGCCAAGTACCAAGCCGACCAAAGAACCTCCAGGGTTGCCAACACGCTGGGGTTGAAGGCGGATATGGAGGCGAGTTTAGCGGAGGTGCCCGTTCCGAAAGCCGAGCAAGGGCGAATCGAAGTCGTGGATGGCGATTCTTTCGATTTTGGGACTATGAAACAAGGATCGACTCGGTCGCACAAGTTTGTGTTTAAAAACGTTGGCGGCACTCCTGTTCAACTTGAGTTTAAGTCCAGTACCTGCAAGTGTACGGTCGGGAAATTTAAGGAAGCAAAGCTTGAACCAGGGCAACAAACCGACGTCGACTTGGAGTGGCATGCAGAAAAGGGCGTAACGGAGTTTTCGCAAACGGCCACCATTGCCTCAGATGTAATAGGCCAAGAGGAGATAAAGCTGAGCATCCACGGGAAAATTGGAAATTCGTTCGTCTTTGATCCTCCCGACCACGATTTCGGGGATTTCTTGGCGAACGCCGAGTACCGTTTCTCAGGAAAGCTTTACAGTTTTGAGGAAACTCCCATCAAAGTGAATTCCGGGACTTGGTCCGACGCGACTCTGAGAAAGAATGTTCAAGTTGAGATTGGAGAAGTGCGAACCCTGAAACCAGGTGAGGTTGCCGAATTTGCGGACGCTCGCCACGTCATGGATTTTACGGTAACGCTGAGTCGAGGTGTTCCATCCGGACGATTTGCCGGAAATGTTGCCTTAACTTATTCGGGCGAATCCAGTGGGGAAACAGAACAGTTCAATTTCCCCGTGCGGGGGCGTTCTGTAACCGTGGTGACGGTTGTTGGCGGCAACGATTACAACGAAGAAACGAACACCCTCAACCTAGGTTCGGCGAGTTCAAATGTCGGTCTTAAGAAGAGTTTCTTGTTAAAAGTGAAGAACGAAGGCGATATTGTTCCGGAAGTTAAATTGGGGAAAATTACTCCAAATGCAGCCGCGGACGTTCTTAAGGTCAAGATTGGCGAGCCAACCGTTTCCGCCTCTCAAAGAATTTTCCCCATAACCTTAGAGGTTGCGTCTGGAAGTCCAGCCTGCGAAATGGCAGGAGCGTACGGTAAGGATTTTGCCAAGATTGTTTTGGAAACCAATATTGAAAGCGCGCCCGAGTTTCCGATGTTCATCAAGTTCAGAATAACGGACTAAAAAAATCGCTCGCGTGCAACATTGGAGGTTCGGAAGGTGGCTGATCAACGAAATAAGTCAAGGAAACGCACCTCAAGTGCATTGCTAGCCTTCTCGGTTGCGTGTGGGGTCTCCTTAGCTATTCCAAATTTGCGTGGGGAGCCACCTGAAACCACCGCCACCAAATCCACGCAATCGAGCAAGGTGAAAATTCGATTTCAAGACGGTACATCCGTTAACGGAGACCTCATTCCTGAGCAGCAATCTCCGCCTGCCGCGAAAGTTGGCAAACTTACGGATGCGGGGAAGGCGATTCTCCCTCCCAAAACAGACGATTCCGCAACAGGCAGTCCACTCACCTTTGCCACCGACGACGAAAAGAAGCAAAAGATCGCGACGGATTGGAAAGATCCCTGGGCAGTTTTCTTTATTACTGGCAAGCAGAGTGGCTACATCGAGCCCTGCGGATGTACCGGTCTAGAGAATCAAAAAGGTGGTTTAAGCAGGCGAGATAGTTTGCTGACATCCGTCCGGAAACGCGGCTGGAACGTCGTACCAATCGATGGTGGCAACCAAGTCAAGGAAAATCGTAAGGGACGCCAGTCGGAAATCAAGTATGAATGGTCCGCTACCGCGATGAAAATGATGGAGTACCAAGCAACTACCTTCGGCGTGGATGATCTGTTGCTAGGAATCGACTCACTATTGCTCCCCATGCTCGATGACGGCGGCGATAAGAGTGGACTTTTCGTCTCTGCTAATGTCAGTGTTGAGCCACCGTATGACATGAAATACAAGACTTTTCAAGTGAACGGCCGAAAGATAGGACTAACGGCCTTTCTCGGAGACGATTACGCAAAGAAGGTCCGAAATGCTACCGACCGTTTGGTGATTAATCCTGCTGTTCCAGCACTGAAAAAAGTGACAACAGAACTGGCCAATGAAAAGTGCGACTATCTGATTCTCATCGCGCACTCAACGCTGGAAGAAGCGAGAGGAATGGCCAAAGAGTTTCCAGAATTTTCGCTGTTGATAACTTCCGGAGGAGACGGCGAACCCACTTATCGTCCCGAATTGATTGAAGGAACCAAAACGCAAATGGTTCAAGTAGGCATCAAAGGAATGTATGTTGGGCTCTTTGGTCTATTTGATGACCCGGAGCAACCCTTTCGCTATCAACGAATTGCTTTGAGCTCACAATTTGATGACTCACCTCGAATGACGGAACTTTTTGGTAGATACCAAGATCAGCTGAAAGCGATTTCATATCAAGGCTTGGGCTTGAGGCCACTTTCGCACCCGACTTCGCGAGAATTTGTTGGATCGGAGAAATGCGGAGAGTGCCATACGACCGCTTACGATATCTGGAAAAAAACCCCGCATGCGCATGCAACCGATTCAATCATTCAGCCACCTCAGCGGACAACTGCCAGGCATTTTGATCCAGAATGCTTGGCTTGCCATGTGACTGGTTGGCAACCGCTGAGTATTCTGCCATATCGAACAGGCTTTGAGTCGCTTGAAACGACCCCCCACATGGTCGGTAACGGCTGTGAGAACTGCCATGGACCTGGGGCAAAGCATGCTGCTGCGGAACTTGGAGAGTTTGAAGCGGACAAGGTCTTGATGGATCGGTTGCGGGCCGAGATGAGATTGCCCTTGGACAAAGCCCAAGACAAATGCCATGAATGCCACGACCACGATAACAGTCCAGACTTCCATAAAGACAATGCTTTCGAAGAGTATTGGGAAAAAGTCAAGCATTATGGCAAGGACTAGATGTCCGAATTGATTCGAAAATATGCGGTAACGCACAAGACGCACTACGAGTACTCCTCACCTAGTTCGCTCTGCCATAATCAAATGCATTTGCGTCCGCGCAACTTGCCTTTTCAACGGGTGTACCATTCCAATGTGGAGATATCACCCAAGCCGGATTCAAGATATCAGC
>Ga0194045_1000580_pt1 | contig 12086 bp, 14 predicted proteins | sample JunL6211m_MetaG_FD_161686 | JGI IMG/M metagenome (GOLD analysis project Ga0194045, IMG submission 161686) | Anoxic zone freshwater microbial communities from boreal shield lake in IISD Experimental Lakes Area, Ontario, Canada - Jun2016-L626-11m | ecosystem: Environmental > Aquatic > Freshwater >...
GATGGAGATACGGAAAATGAGTGAAGAGATAAAGCCTGCCTATGGCTTAGTTCAAATAAACATTACAAATCAATCAGAGTTCATGGAGCGCTATGCCCAGCAAGTCTTTCCGATCCTCGCAAAATGGGGTATCGAAATGATTGCAGGATCTGACACTCCAGTCACCAAAGAAGGAACCTTCAAAGGAAATTGGTCAGCGGTGCTGCGCTTCCCCAGCATGGCCTTGGCAGAGGAGTGGTATGACTCAGATGACTATGCTCCATACAGAGATATCAGAATGAATGAGCTCACCGATTCTGGCAGTCTTGTCTTTGTCCAGGGAATGTAAGTTTCAAAACTCGCAAGCTCGAGTCTTTGCAACTATTTGAATTAGTTAGCGGGCAAACCAGCGGACATTTCAGCTTTCCTAACAGTATCCTGGCGCATCCGGCTTATAGGGCGACTCTTCTTAACATTCACAGAGTTTTTACAGGTTAATTTTCTGTCTGAAGTTGGGCACCTGGATTATTCTCCACCTATGACTACTCCAATTAATCATGTCGGAAATGCCAAGCAATATAAGAATTGGCTTGTAAAGGTTCCTGAAGTCACTGCCTTCTTCTGGATTATCAAGGTGCTGGCAACGACAGTTGGCGAAACATTTGCTGATTACTTAAATGTAACTCTTGGCTTTGGGCTAAATGGAACAACCTTGGTAACGATTGTTGCCCTCGTAATTGCTCTGATATTTCAATTTAAATCAACGAAATACCGACCATCTCTCTATTGGCTAGTGGTTGTACTCATCAGCATTACAGGAACACTATTTACGGATAATCTCACCGATAATGTGGGAGTCTCACTGATTACCTCTTCGGTAATTTTTTCAATAATGCTCGCAATGGTTTTCATCATTTGGCATAGGACTGAAGCGTCACTTGCTATTCACAGTATTTATACCCCTCGACGTGAAGCGTTTTACTGGAGTGCAATCCTTTTCACTTTCGCATTGGGAACAGCAACGGGTGATTTATTTGCTGAAAGATTAGGACTTGGATACGGTCTTTCATTGATCATATTTGCTGCAGTAATTTTGGTGATTGCTTTGGCATGGAGGGGTAAATTCCTCAATCCAGTACTCGCATTCTGGGCAATTTATGTTCTGACCAGACCGCTTGGAGCCTCCATCGGAGACCTACTTTCTCAAAGCAAGAAAGATGGCGGAATTGGGCTAGGAACAACTACAACTAGCGCAATCTTCTTAACCATCATTCTTGGCTTGGTTGTTTACTTAACCAGGTCTCGGAAAGATGCAATTCCATTAGACAAGGCTCTTGCCGAGTAATTTCATTAAAGTTTGCAACAACTAAGTCCTTCTTGCATTAATTATCTACAGAATTACTCTTGGAGCAAGTGTCTTAGTCCGTTTGAGCATAGGCATTATTAATCCATAAACTGTTTTACTTGCTCCTCGATTACGTGTGAGATATTATCTCCTAATGAGTGAATCAGAGAAGACGCGAATTGCAGTACTTTTTGGCGGAGCAAATAGCGATAACTTTCGATCATGCCAGCAGATTAAGGATGTGGTTCCAGCACTGCTTAGTCGTGAGTTTGAAGTTGAAATATTTGGTGTAACACTTGAAGGTATGTGGGTTTCTTTTAGTGACACACAGGCAATTCTCACTGCGACGAATGATAATCAATTCGAACTTTCAAATGAAAGCGCCGATAAAATCTCTGGTAGCACTATTTCAAATTTCCCCGCCCCCGAGTTCATCTCATTCGATGCTGTATTTCCTTTAATTATTGGTTTTCCAGGTGCCGATGGTTCGATAGCGGGTCTATTTGAAACTCTTGGAGTGCGAGTTATTGGTTCAGATTCACTGGGATCAGCGATAGCTTCTGATAAATCGACTACTAAACTTCTGCTTGAAGCCGTTGAGATTGCGACGCCAAAGCATGTAGTTATCCCCGATAAAGCCTGGCGCCGAGATGCTTTGTCCAACGTTGCCCGAGCAGCTTCACTGAAGTTACCAATAGTTGTAAAGCCTTGTCGTGGCACTAATGGCGTTGGAATAACTTTAGTTAAGTTTCCAAATGGAATGAAGGATGCTGTATCAATCGCCCGTCGATTTGACGGTCGTTTTATGGCCGAGGAGTTTTACGCAAACGCACGTCATTTGGAGTGCGCAGTTATGGGTGATTCTGAAAACCGAAACTACATTAGTAGTATTTTAGAGACAGTAATCGGTGAAGGTGAACTTTATAATTACATTACCCGAACTGACCCAACAAAATATAGCAAAAAAATTGCAACTGATTTATCTAAGGATTTTGTTGAGCTCATCAAAGAGACGGCAGAAAAAGTTTTTGAGGCACTTAAAATCTCTGGGTACTTGCAAGTGGAATTCTTGCTGACCGATGAAGGCCAAATTATGGTGCTCGATGTAAATGCCCACCCTTATCTTGGAAAAGACGGTTCGTTTGCTCAGGTCTGGCTAGCTGCCGGTCTTGATTATGAAGATGTAATTTATGCTGCAGTGATGGAGGCTGTACGTCGGCCAGTGGGAATGATTTAACTCATTCCCTATATTTTCTTTTTGAAAGCCTCATACCCATTTTCAAATACCCGCTTATAGCCTTCAGCGCTCCAGGCACTGCGCCCGACAAATAGGCCATCAGCGCCCTTTAATACTGCATAACTGGCGGCATTATCTTCATTGACAGAGCCGCCGTAGACAATTGGAGTTTGAGCTAAACCTATGTCGAACAACTCTTCCCTAATTATTGTCAAAACTTTTTCGACGTAGTGTGGATCAGCCGGCACACCACCAACTCCTATTGAAAAGACAGGCTCGTAGGCGATTATTAATTCCAAGGAGCAGTGAGTAAGGGGCTCTAACTGTGCTTTTAGGAGTTTTCTGAGTGCGTCAAAGTCATGCGCCTTAACGCTCTCACCAATACAAAAAATTACCCGCAAAGATTGCGTTTCTGCAGCCCCAAGCTGTGCGGCTATCTCTTTATCTCCATCAAATAAGCGCCTGCGTTCTGCGTGGCCAATCATCACCAAATCAGAGTTCATGGCCTTGAGGTTTGCCGCCGAGACTTCACCGGTAATGTCGTGATCACCTGTTGATGACAGCGATTGATTACCAATCCATAAAGATGAACCTTGAGAATTTGCCTTTAGCTCCCGAAAAAAAGGAATTGAAGGCAATAGAAAAAAATGGACATCAGAATAAGATTTAGCTAACGCCAAGGCAGCTTGTGTAATTTCTTGATGCGCGGCCATACCAAGATTCCTCTTGGTATTTGACCCAAAGTAAAACATCCCACCCACATTCAAAATTTAGCGTACGCAAGAATTAAATGGCAGTTCCACTTTCATTAAACATAATGATGTCAGTGGAGTTAATACTGGTCCAAACATTCTCACCAATTTCGCGACCACGTTGGTGTGGCACGCGTGCCTTGACTTTGAGAGAGCCATATTCCAAATCAAGTAAATATTGGCCACCAATTCCAAGTGACTTACGAACAACACGGGCTGCACGTGAGTTCGCAGTTTGGGTGGTATGAACTTCGATTGCTTCAGCTCTTACGCCAAGCACTTTGACATTAGATGCCATAGAACCGACTTCAAGTGTCTGAGAAAATAGCGAAGATGTAATTCCGCTACCAGTTTGGCTGATGTGCTCTTTTTCAATGAAATTAATTCCAGGATTTCCAAGGAACCAACCTGCAAATTGGCTCTTTGGCCGCTCATAAATTTCTTTTGGCGGTGCACATTGGGTGATCACACCATCTTGCATAAGGGCGATTTGGTCTGCAAGAGTCATTGCTTCAGTTTGATCATGCGTCACATAGACAATTGTCTGTGAAAGGCGGCTAAAGACCTCTTTCAATGAGCGCTTCAACTCAAGCTTTGCGGTGATATCGATATTGGTAATTGGCTCATCAAAGAGAATGATCTGAGGTTGACGCGCAATAGCTCGCCCTACGGCAATCTTCTGTCGTGTTCCGTTATCGAGCTCTTCGACCATCTTATTCAAATCACCTGAAATTCCAAGGAGATCGGCCACATCATGGACGCGCTTGGAAATCTCCTCCTTACTCAATTTCTCAGTCAGAAGTGGAAGCTCTAAATTGCGTTTGACACTTGTGCCGCGATAGATAACGGGATACTGAAACACCATGCCAAGATTTCGTCGTTTGGTTGGGACACGACTGACGTCAATATCATCAAAGAAAATATTTCCAGACGTTGGAACTTCAAGCCCTGCGATCATTCGCATTAAGGTAGTTTTTCCGCATCCCGATGGCCCGAGTAGTACCGTCACAGAGGACTTTGGAATTGTGAAGGTGATGTCATCGACTGCATTGAGTGCACCAAAACTCTTAGTGACATTCTTCAAATTAATATCATACATGGGCAACACCTGCACCAATCTTTTTGTTTGAAGCAGAATCAAAAAGTGTAATTGCTTCTGGCTTGATGGAGATTGTTAGATTTTTGGACTCAAGGAGCTTGATACCTTCGATATCTGTTCGGGAGAGTACGGTTATAAATTGAGTACCCTTGACATCAAGGTACGCGGCAAACTCAGAACCCAAATTCTCGAGGAGCTTTAATGTGGCGCTCACTTCGATAGTTCCTGGTTGTTTGCCAATCAAAATACCCTCAGGTCGAATGCCTGCTATTGCTCCGGTGCTGCCTCCGGTAACGGCAACAGCTACTTCAAATATCTCTGACGTAAATTTCGAACCTTGAATCTTTCCTGGCACTACGTTGGCTTCAGGAAAGCCCAGGGTTGTCATCGAAGATAAGGAGGAAGGGGCATCATAGACATCGGCTAGGGCACCCTGCTGAACGATCTTGCCATCGGCTAAAATCAATACAGTCTTGGCAAGTTGAAGAGCTTCAAGTGGATCGGAAGTGATGTACAGAAAGGCCACTTGTAGTTGCTCCTGTGTTAAGCGGAGATCTTCAATTAGGCGCTCTCGCAGTTTAAAATCCAAACCAACAAGTGGATCATCTAGGACGTATACGTCTGTAGCTTTTGATAATCCGCGCGCAATCGCAACTCTCTGCTTTTGACCGCCAGAAAGCTGAACCGGCTTCTTTTCAAGTAAGTCCCCAATTTTTAGCAATGCAGAAACTCGATCAACAGCTTCAGCCTTTACTTCCTTACTGGCCTTAATCAAATCAAGGGGATATTCGATATTTTCGCGGACAGAAAAATGTGGGTAAAGCGCAAATGACTGAGGAATGTAACCAATATTTCGTGATCCTGAATCTGCATCTGTGACGTCTTGGCCACGAACAATAATTCGACCCGCATCCACATCTTCAAGACCCATGATTGTTCGAACGAGCACAGATTTTCCATTACCTGGCTTTCCACATATTACGGAAAAGTCATTGAGCGAGGCAGTGAATGAGAGATCGTTCAATACTAATTTATCTCCATAGGATTTAGATAATCCCTTTACCTCTAACGCTGAGTTCGACATTATTTTCATTTCTCCTAAACTCGACCAAGATTGATAAGGAATGGCGTCACACCGATTGAGAGTGCAAAAACAGCGGCAACTATTGCTAGGTAAAGAAAGATTTTTTTAATTGAACGAGCTGCGCCCCATTCGGGTTTAATGTTGCCGACTGCCACCTGCAACGGAACAAGAACCATTAGAACTCGAAAGCCCCATACGTACACCGCATAGGAGAAGCTCTGAGCGAGAAGAAGAAGGCATATTCCAAGTAACGAAATAAGAGTTACTTGCAGACGGGCTGCAAAAGGCAGGTTATTCTTCATTTATACCTCTCCTCTAACGGTTCCAAATGTGAGTCCAACTAGTAAATACTTCTGAAAGAAGAAAATAACTAAAGCTAATGGCAGAACGTAGAGAGTTCCAATAGAGGCGACAAAGGACCAGTCAACCTGCCCACCCTTTGTGATAGATGTAAAGAGTCCCACTGGAATTCCATAAGTCTTTAATCCACCCAATTGGAAATTAAAGAGAAACTCGTTCCAGACGAAGATAATATTGAAAACGAAGGCTGCTACCAGACCCGAACGTACCTGTGGCAAAACAACCTTAAACATGATGTGAGCTCTCGATGCTCCATAGACCATTCCAGTCTCATCAAATTTAGTTGAGACACCGTCCATGAAGCCCTTTAATATCCATACGGAAAAAGGAATTGAAAACATCGTATAGAAAATAATCAGACCAGGAAATGAGTCTTTCAACTTTAAGACATTGAAAAGTTGGAAGAATGGAATAACAAAGGCTGCCGCAGGAACAAAGCGCGTTGAGAGCAGTAAAAACATGATGAAGTCAGTTCCAGCCGGCTTAAACCGCGAGAAGGAGTAAGAGGCGAGAAAGGCAACAAAGATTGCAAGAAGTACAGATGTAAATGAGTAAATCGCACTATGTGCGAAGTAGGAAAGAGTGTTTGCGAAACCGATTGCATCTAGAAGGTTCTGGAAGGTCGGGACAAACAAAAACTTTGGCGGAATATCAAGTACGGTCGCCTTAGGCTTAAGAGCAGTTTCGATGATCCATGCAATTGGCAGAAAGAATAAAATAGATGTAAACCAACCGAGGAGAGTAAGGAAACTGATTGGACCTTTTCGACGGCTTGGCTTCATTATTGTTGGATTGCTCATATTTGAGCCTCAGCTTTCTTTCGGGCGTTTAACACATGGAGGTAAATCGCCGTAAGGGCGATTGCAACAAATAGCAAGAAGACCGAAACCGCAGAGGCGTACCCCAACTTGAATGATTTAAATGCAAACCGGTACAGGGAGAGTGCTATCAACTCAGTTCGATCACCTGGGCCACCGTTTGTCATAATGTAAGTCAAATCCATGGTCTTAAATGCATCGATTGAACGTAGAAGAATTCCTAGCATGAGGATAAATTTCGCATGTGGCCAAATAACAGTAGTAATTTGACGGTGAATCGGAAGCTTATCTACAGATGCGGCCTCTAGTTCTGCCTTAGGAACCGAGCCAAGGGCTGCAAGAGTCATCAACGCCATAAATGGCGTCCACATCCATGTATCGACAACGATCAAAGTCGGGAATGCAAGGCTCGAGTCAGTTAGAAAATCTACTTTGGTCAAACCAAGAGATGTTAAGAAGTAGTTCATGACGCCAAAAGTTGGATCGAGGATTAGCTTCCAAAATAGCGCCGTTGCAATAGGTGTTACAACCATGGGTGTAAAGAAAAGAGTCAGAGCAAAACGACGTCCCCTCATTTTATCATTCTTCCAAAATAGCACTCCAATTAGTATGCCAAGAAAAGTCTGACAAATAATGGCGATGATTAAGAAAACAAAAGTTCGGGAGACTGATTGAGATAGCTGTTCATTTTTTACAAAATCCAAATAATTGCTAATTCCAGTGAAAGTGGCTCCGTTTGATGAAGTGAGTGTGTAGTTATAAAAACTTAAGCCCAGCATCCAAATTGTTGGAAGAATATTCATAAGTGCGAAGAAAATTAAAACCGGTGTTAAGAGAATCCAGCTCATTCGCTTATTTGCACGTTCTCTAATTGAAGCCTTTTCCTTTATTTCGGACTCGAACTTTGCAACTTTCTCGCTCACTTATACATCCCCTTCGCAACTTTATTATTTCAAATCCTATTTCAAAGCATAATTTCAATGCAACTGAAGAAGATTGTCCTAGTGCCAATTAAAACGACACTAGGACAATCTTCTATTTCTAGAGTTTTAGAGCTTAAGTGTGTCTACGTTTGCAGGTGGCTCAGTCTTTGTGCGACCAGCCTTGAACAAAATCTGCTGTTGTTTTGCAGCAGCATATTCAAGAGCAGCAGCAGCAGTCTTTACTTGACCTGTTGCGTATCCATTAAATGCTTCTTGCTGAACTGCGAGCATTTCTGCATATTCAGGTAAGTGCCAGAAGTCTTGTGAACGACCTTCTGAGAGCATGTAAAGGAATGGCTTTACGTAGTGTGAGCTGGCTAGGTACTCAGGATTTGCAGCACCTTCTGCACTCCAAGGCAATCCACCATTTTCTAGGATGAACTTGTCTTGAGTCTCCTTGGTGTACCACCACTTGAGAACGTCAACCGCTACTCGCATGTGATCGTCATCGTTGAATGCATTGATTACCCAAGGCTGTCCACCCATCGCACCAATTAACTTTCCGTTCCACTTAGGAAGTGGGATGGAGATAACGTTGCTAGCTGGCACCTTGTCTGATGACATGAACTTACCAACTGCAAGCCATTGCCATGCTGAGAAGGCTTTACCTTGTGTAAATAGATCGATCATGTCGCCAATACCAAATGCTGCGTAGTTCTTTGGCTGATACTTCTTGAGTCCCACGAACTGCTCCATTGCTGCAGCATTTTCAGGGGAGTTCAAGATGCCATAGACATCATTGGTAGCTGAATCCCAGATTTTTCCACCAGTTGAATAAGCAAATGGGTAGTAAGCACAGCTAAAGAAGTCGTACTCCTTTGAGTACATCATTGCTGTTCCGTACATTCCCTTTGCTGGGCGGTGGAAGAAGTCGATGATTTGAACAAGATCTACGTACTCAATCTCGCTAAGAACTTCATATGTTGTTGGAAGATCTTTACCGGTCTTCTTCTTAAATGCAGCTTGCTCTTTTGGATCCTCAAGCATGTCTTTACGAAGAAATACTCCTTGACAGTCAGGCATCTGTGGGAATCCCCAACGAACACCAGAACCATCTGGATAAACCTGGTATGTGTTTGGAACTAAACTTGAATAAGGCTTGATATCAAGTTCTGGATTTGCTGCAAACACATCATCTGCCTTAACAATCCAACCTGGCTCTGAAAGTGCACCTAACCACTGTGAGTCAACGATTAATAGATTGAACTCTTGTGATTGTGATGCAAGTGTTGGTGCAACTTTCTGGAAGAGTTCACCAAATGGTGCTTCCGCGAAAGTAATCTTATTTACTGTGTATCCGTAATTTGCTAGTGCGTAAGCCTGAAAATCTGCCCACTGTGTCTCTGGTGCAGCACTTGGTGGCCATCCACCAATACGTGAATAAGCAAAATCAATTGTTTTGCCCTTCATGTTTGTAGCATCACTTCCGTGTAGCGGACTATCTTTTGCTACCGCCCCTGAATCTCCACCCTTGCTGCAAGCAGCAAGAAGGCCAGACATTGAAACTGCAGCAACAGCTGCAGCTCCGCCCTTCAGTACCATTCGGCGGTCTATCTTCTTATCTTTTAACGTTGACAAGAGTTATCCCTTTCCCCAAAGACAGACCCAGGTGGACTGTCATGCAGAAGTCTTAGGGAACCATGCTTGACTGTCAAGGGATTTGCCTGATTTCGAGGACACAATGTTGTAACATTATTTTTGGGTAAAGCACCCTTCAAACCTTGAATCTCAACACGCGAAACCAACTCTGGAGACTTTAAAAGTGAGAATTGTCGTCGGCTCAGACTTTATCGGCTGGGAATTAAAAGCCACACTTATGGAGCTCCTCAGGGCAGATTCCAGAGTTACTGGCGTGGAGGATTTAGGTGTTTTAAGCAGGGATGATAAAAGCGACTACCCAGATATTGGATTTGCGCTCGCGCGCCATGTTGCTGCGGGTAAGGCCGATAGGGGCCTGCTTATCTGTGGCACAGGAATCGGAATGGCCATTTCGGCCAACAAAGTCCCAGGAATTCGTGCAGCAACAACCCATGACCCCTACTCATTGGAACGCGCAATTTTAAGTAATAATTGCCAAATAATTTGCATGGGTGCCAGAGTCGTTACTGCTGAGTTAGCTAAGACCCTTATCGCGCCCTGGTTGGCATACACATTCGATGCCACAGGACCTTCAAGTTCCAAGGTAGAAAAAATCAACGCACTGGAGCGAGAGGGGCTGTAATGAAAGAGCCAACGATAGTTTTTCCAATAGCTGACGGAGTTGAAGATTTAGAGTATTACGTAACTCGCATGCGACTAGAAGAAGCAGGTTTTAAAGTCCTAAGTGCTGGTATTACCAAGGATGATGTCACCGGCAAGAATGGTCTTATTATCTCTGTTGATGTCATTCTTTCCGAAGTGCGGGCCGATGATTTAGTTGGCTTAGTTTTAGCTGGTGGATGGGCTCCAGATAAGTTACGCCGATATAGTTTTGTAAATGATTTAATTCGATCAGTCAACGAGCAGAATAAAATCATTGGAATTATTTGTCATGGTGGATCGATGGCAATTTCAGCAGGTATTGTCAAAGGCAAGCGTTCAACGGGCTCCTTAGGAATAAAGGATGACTTAGTTAACGCAGGTGCAATCTGGGTCGATGAATCTGCTTTTACCGAGGGAAATTTAGTTTGGGGTCGTGTAGTTGCCGACATTCCTAATTTCTGTCGCGAACTTGTTGCAGCATTTAAGCGATAGGCAAAGCACTAACCAAGCTTGTGAATTAAGCCCCATCAATTGAATCGGCTATGCCCTGCAAAATAATTGCCAATGAGGTGGCACCAGCATCTTGGAATCCAATTGCACGATCACCAAGCCTTGCAGCACGGCCCTTTTTTGGGACTAAATCCTTAGTTGAAATTGCTGCATCAAGGGCGGACCTTGCTGTGGAATGAAGGGCATCGCCGAGTGATCCACCTTGAGTTGTAAGAGATTTGATGTGATCAATTGCTGGAAAAAAAGAATCTAACATTGTTTTATCTCCGAGCTCGGCTTTGCCAAGAACCTGAATTGAAGTGGCCATAGCTTCATAGATTTCGGCCCAGTCAGAAATATTATTTAAATCAACTTTGTTTGTAGCGGCCGTTGCCGCTGCAATAAATGCAGCCTCATAAAGTGGTCCAATAGTTGCACCAACATCATCGGCATACGCCTCAGCTGCGGCATGAAAAACCTGTGATGGTAAGACAGACTCATCTAAGGCTTTCATTGCGCGAGCAACGGCACGCATTCCAATGGTCATCGAAACGCCGTGATCACCATCTCCAACTTCACCATCTAATTCACACAAATAATCTTTATTTTCCTCAACTTTTTTAGCTGCGTGAATTAGAGATTGAGCGATTACGTGGCCATTAATACTCTTCAAGGTGTAGTACCTCCTAGATTTTCTTATACATACAAGTATCAACCACTGAATTTTTAATTAAATCGTGCATTTCCGTATCAAGACGCATGAGACTAACAGAGACTCCCGCCATTTCTAATGCAGTCACTTGCTCGCCTACATGCTTGAAGCGGATATTTATATTATTTGCATCGCAAATCTGCTTTACCCGTCGATAAACAACAAAGAGTTCTTCGGCAGGTGAACCACCTAAGCCATTAACGAGTAGGGCTACATCGCTGCCCTTGTAATCAAGGTCTGCCAAAATAGATTCAACAATTTCATCAATGACTGAATCGATTCCACGGGTCTTCACGCGTTTGATACCTGGTTCGCCGTGAATCCCAAGACCAATTTCCATCTCATCATCTGGCAGGGTAAAAGTAGGGTGGCCATTTGCCGGGACAATGCACGAACTCAAACCCACACCCACAGTGCGAGTGTTGTTATTGGCCTTGTTCGTAACTGCAACAACTTCATCGAGGGAAGCCATCTGCTCGGCCTTTGCCCCCGCTACATGCCAGACAAGAAAAAGGCCACCGATACCACGGCGCTTGGATGCTGACTCCTTTGGCGCAGATAGAACATCATCGTTGAGAACCACTGATTGAACAGGGATTCCCATTTCGCGGCACTCGTCTTGGGCTTTATCAAAGTTGATGCAATCACCTTGATAATTGCCATATGTGTACATGACTCCAGCCCCACCATTTACTGCAACAGTGGCTTCAACAATTGGTTTTGATGGGGGTGAAGCAAAGATATTTCCAAAGGCTGCGCCATCGGCCATACCTTTACCGACATATCCCGCAAATGCAGGCAAGTGTCCTGATCCTCCACCAACAACGATTCCTACCTTGCCGGCGATAGGGGATTGAATTCGTGCAATCGAACGCTTACCTACGGGTTTAATAATGTGGTCATTGGCTGAAACGAACCCTTCAAACATCTCATCTACAACTTCAAATGGATCGTTTATAAGTTTCTTCACAGTGGATCACCCTTCGT
>Ga0194045_1000583_pt1 | contig 12050 bp, 10 predicted proteins | sample JunL6211m_MetaG_FD_161686 | JGI IMG/M metagenome (GOLD analysis project Ga0194045, IMG submission 161686) | Anoxic zone freshwater microbial communities from boreal shield lake in IISD Experimental Lakes Area, Ontario, Canada - Jun2016-L626-11m | ecosystem: Environmental > Aquatic > Freshwater >...
ACAGAGAGTCTATAGCATTCCCTTCGTCAAATTAAGTGGCCAACATTTTATTCCGTGGCATAGGCTTCCAGCCTGTGTCTGAGCGACAGGTATTGAGTTTTCGTAAAAAAAGCTAGATAGCACTTCGCACAAACTGCGATCCTTTTCTAATGTACATTTAATTGAACGGTGTTGTCCACAGGCTGGAAGCCTATGCCACTGGGAGACAAAAAATGTTTGATCACGAAGGTTTGTTTAGGCGTAGGGATTTGCCGCATATCGACGTTGAAGGAAAGCCAATATTTATCACAGCCTGTTTGCAGGGTAGCTTGTCGCAAGTTGGACTGAGCAAGATTCGTAAGTATCGCGACGAACTGAATGCAAAACGAACTCCGCCCGACATGACGGCGGCGGAATGGGAGATGAAGAAGCACAAACTAGTGTTCAAGCTCGTGGACTCATTACTAGATCGAGCTTCACCGGTAAAGCTGTTGGAAGAGGATCGGCTCGCCAAAATCGTACAGGACGCATTCCTTCACTTTGCAGACGAACGATATCGATTACTTGCCTTCGTTGTGATGCCGAGCCACCACCACTGGATGTTCCTACCTCTAGAGAGTTTTACGGAGGAGCTTGCCAGGAGCCAAATGAATCTCGATGTTAAAAAGCGACGCACGCCGCGTGAAGTAATTTCCCATAGCATTCAGAGCTACACAGCGACGCAGTGCAATTGCTTGCTCGGAACCACAGGAGCATTCTGGCAGACCGAGACATTTGACCATTTCGCGCGAGATGAAGCGGAGATGCTCAGGATTATAGACTACATCGAACAAAACCCGGTAGTTGCAGGCTTGGTCAAAAAGCCGGCCGAACATCGCTGGTCGTCAGCTCACCTGCGGCAGATACTCGGCATCCAACCCGGCGAAGCCATTCCCAAAATTGCTGTGGCCTAAAGTGGCATAGGCTTCCAGCCTGTGTCTGCAGGATACTCAAGACACAGGCTGGAAGCCTATGCCACCGCACGACGTTTGGGAATACACAGAACCGCTTCGACTACCAAAGCCAGTAACATCATGATGACAAACCATCGCCAAATCTCTTGGACCAAACTGTTGGCAGACGCTCCCGCTTCGATGCGAGACCACTGCAAGTTCCCAAACAAACTCGACAACGATTCGCTCCCAACTAATTTCCCGCTGTCTTCCTCGGCCAGCCTATTCTGTGCGATCAATAAGTCATCATCCCGATAAACACCCGTCTGCTCGGCGTACTGATTCGACAACGTACTGTTAGCACCCGCTTCTTGAACCGCTTGATCGAAAACACTTCGATCCAATTGTCCTGTCGTTACCATCTTGGCCGAGCCAATTCGAGCCGAACCTGCCGCCAAGACTCGTTGAATGGCAATGTACATCACGATCCCATCGACGGCCAACGTTGAATCACGCATGGATGGGGTTGTGGTGCAAACGTACACACCATTCTTTTCGGAACCAGCCGAATCAATACGCATTAGCAACGGGATATCATCACGGATGGCAGCCAACGTCGTTCCTTCACCTTGTAGCCGGCAAATCCGTTTGATACCCAATTGTCCAACCGGTAGCGGTGCTCCATTGAGTGTATTGCCAAGCAACTCCGAATCGTTTCTCCATTGCTGGACGCGAGTCAGTGTTGCGGCTTCGTTTTCCTCGTTGGATGCGATTCCCGATGGAGCGGGTTGCAGAGTCTCCCAGCCTGTCCATTTCAAACCGAGAGCCTGATTTTCATTCGGATTTTCAGGCGGGAAGAACAGCACCTGCCCACCTTGAGCAACGAACTCGGTAAGCAGTTCAAGGGGCCGGTCTTTGGGCAATTGCTCATGCCAAACAACCATGGATACCGAGTTCCAATCGACCGAGTCCAACTGGCTCGAGGAAACCGTTTCCGTTATGCACTGGATCGACTGTTCTGGAGAAATATTGGTGCACAATTCGATCGCTTCGATAACACGAGGATTGTCGCTAACGATAATGGTGCTTCGAGCCGGCGGCTTCTCGTAGACAAAGTAACCGCAATTGTCTGCCATGTTTGTGTCTGCTGGAATTCGTACCAGTCCCCAGCCTTTGGCGGCACCGATGTCCCCTTTTTCCGAGGAGAGGGCAATCCGATAATCATTGACTTCGGCTGAATCCGATTGAAGATCGACATTGAGTACACTGCGAGCACCACCGACTTCGATTTCAACCGGAACTTGAACCGCCGTGAATGGCTGAGAATTTCCCGCATCACTGGAACCGTTCTCGACACCTGGCGACAATTGGCGTTCGATCTTAAAACTCAGAGCAAGCTCAGTCTGCGAATCGCTTTGAACACGTTTTGCAGACACGACGCGAATCGAAAGGTTTTCGCGAGAGACAGCCCCTAGGTCCAAGACCTGAAATCGAACATCTTGGGCTAAGCTCAAGAATCCTTCTCGCGATGCCGCCCACCGACCGTCGCGACTGCGCCAATCACTCTCTCGCATGTCCGAACAAATCCAAACAGTTGTGTTGCCAAAGCCATTGTTTTTGATGTAAGCTAGCGCCCGCTCGAACATACCCGGCATATCGCTGGTGTAACTATTTGCAACCAACGCCGGATGCGATTCCATCTCGCTGGGGGATTCTAATTCGAGAGGTTTCTCAATCGCGGTATCGAATACGACGACCCGCTGAATACCCAACGTTTTCAGCGTGCTCGAGAGCTGCATGATGGCGGACTGCAGTTTCGTAAGGCCGCTGCCCGGCTGGGTTTCTTGCATACTGGGTGATCTGTCGAGCAAGACGATTGCCACTTCGGTAGATCGGCTACCCATGAGACCCATCAAGCCGCTCGCCAATGGTCTCGCAGTAAAAAAAATCAAACAGGCAACTGCCAAAGCTCGCATGAGCAGAATCAACCACTGCCTTAATTTGGTATAACCGCTGGACATCTTGCTAGCTTGCAAGAGGAACATCATGGCAGCCCAAGGCACGGTCTGAAATCGGCGTTGATTGACCAAGTGAACGATGATGGGAACCGCAATCAGCGGCAACGCGACCAACATCCATGGCTGCAGGAAATTCATCGAGCACTCCGCCCACGCGTACGACCAATCAAAAATCGCATCATCGGATGTTCGTATGTTTCGCTGGTTATGACCCGATGGTAGTCGACCGCAGTCTCCAATACGACTCGTTGCAAGTCAGTCAAATAGGTTTTTAAAGCGCGATGGTACCGATCCGCAATCTCGGTTGGTTCCACAAACAGTGGCTGCCCACCCTCCATGTCCGTAAATCGGACCGGCCTTTGGAAAGTAAACTCCATCTCTAACGGATCGAGCAAATGAAATGCCGCGACGTCATGCTTTCGAAATCGAAGGTGCTCGAAGCAACCTTTGAGAATCGACGGATCGACAAAGAAATCGGAAAGAATGACGACCAAGGCTCGCTGGCGAATGGTTTCAGCAATCTCATCGAGAATCGCTGGCAATTGTGTTTCGCCCTTGGGCTCAGTTCGTTCCAGCGTGTCGAGGATGACTTTCAAATGGGCGGCGGAACGTCGAGGCGGGATGCTCTGAACGATCTTTTCAGCGACACAAGACAAACCGACCGCATCCCCTTGTTGCGCAGCAAGATATGCCAGGGAAGCAGCGATTCGTCGGGCGTAGTCGATTTTGGTCATCTGCCCCTTCGAGGCATAAGCCATCGACCCGCTCGTATCAAGCACGACACAACAGCGAAGATTCGTATCGGCCTCAAACTCTTTGACATAGTAGCGATCGGTTCGACCAAAAGCTCGCCAATCCAAGCGTCTCAGATCGTCGCCAGGTACGTACTTTCGATATTCGGCAAATTCAACGCTGGACCCACGATGAGGTGACGCATGACGACCCGATACGTTGCCTTGCATGGCGTGACGCGATACGAGCGGCACTGAGGAGAGCCGCGAAAGAACCTGTGGATCTAAAAACGAGCGAGCTACTGGAATCATAAATGGGTGCCAGGCTTATTCCATTTCCTCGACCAAACGCTGAACAATTTGCTTTGCCGTGACCCCTTCGGCCTGGGCTGCAAATGTTGTAATGATACGGTGCGTTAGGACAGGTTTTGCAACCTGCTGAATGTCTTCCATCCGAACCATGTAGCTTCCGAGCAAGGCTGCTCGGCTCTTGGCACCTAAGATCAAGTTCTGGACTGCCCGTGGGCCGGCCCCCCAACTTACGAATGGCTTCAGCCAATTCGGTGCCGAATCCCCAAGAGGCCTCGTTTTGCGCACCAACCGTGCAGCGTATTGGTAAATGTGATCCGGTACTGGCAAGTGACGCACCAATCGCTGATGAGCGATGATTTCATCCGCCCCCATCAACGCGCTCAGTGTGACATGGTCGTCCCCGGTTGTCGTTCGAGCGATTTGGATCTCCTCCTCTTCGTTGGGATAGTCCAGCTCCACTAGGAACATGAAACGGTCCAACTGGGCTTCGGGCAGTGGATACGTTCCTTCTTGTTCGACCGGGTTTTGTGTTGCCAGGACCATAAACGGACTAGCGAGCTCAAACGTCTTGCCAAGCACGGTAACGCGTTGCTCTTGCATAGCCTCTAACAAAGCCGCTTGTGTCTTGGGTGGAGCTCGGTTGATCTCGTCCGCTAAAACGATGTTGGCAAAAATAGGCCCCTTGATGAATTGAAACTCGCGGCGGCCTTGCTGCGTTTCTTGCAAGATGTCGGTTCCAGTGATGTCCATCGGCATCAAATCCGGCGTAAATTGGATGCGGCTAAAATCGAGCGACATCGTTTCGGCGATCTTGCTGACCAAGAGCGTTTTCGCAAGACCTGGTACTCCCATCAACAATGCGTGCCGCCTTGCGAAAAGACAGATGGCGACCTGCTCAATGACGGCTTTCTGGCCAACAATAACTTTGCCCAACTCGGAGGCGAATCGAGAATAGGATGTACGCAATCGATCGATCGCTTGCACGTCCTGGTCTGTTAACGAAGATGAAGAATTGACGCCGGACGTGGCGGAGTTGTTCATAAGTGCATGGCTCGGTCGAGAAGTGTTGTGAAACGTCACCTCTGGTTTAGACCAAGCTCACTCCGATTGCAATAGGCCACGTTGATTTCTAATTCAAAGTCGGCGTCGGCATGAGTGTATCGATACCGGTTGCAGATCGAATTATTCCATTCCCAACGGTTTGTATCCCCTTGCTCCACATGCTATTTTCATCGGAAAAAACTAATTCGGGAATCGCTGGCAGCACGTGCCAATCCCCATTCACGATCTCCGTCTCAAGCTGAGAAACTTGCCAAACAGCGTGTCCAATAAAGAGACGGCAGTGGTCCGGAGTCACTTGAGCGATTTTCCGTAGCGTTTCCGTTTGTGCCGAAAGATAAATGCCTTGGCTATTTCCGCCTTCTGCCAACAACTCATTATCATGAATCGCTAAAACGGGACCGTTTTGAGGGCCGCCGAAATTGATATGCGAAACCGCATTTTGGGGTTTGGCTGCCCCCTCAAGCAATTGTTCCAGTAGCGAAGTCGTATCGATTGCCAGCGGCCGATTGAGCATGATTCCAATCGTGCGTTCCAGCGAATTCTCAACAATAATGCAAACGGATCTCGCAAACACAGGGTCCTGCACCCCAGGCGCAGCAACCAGGAGATACCCCGCCAGCGAGATACGCGGTGCCAAGTCGTCTGAATTCGGAATTTTGGGCGTTCGATTCATTTTCGTTTCAGTAACTAAAAAAGTTAGATCCACTGCGAAGCTAGGAACCGCTCGCCTGTTATTACACCAAGTGATACGATTCCCACAATGACATTCTGATACCTCAAGCAAGCAAAAAATGTGCCGAGAAAAAGGAGAAAGCCTTGACCATACATCATTTGAGACGAAATTACACGTTTGGTTCCCTCTCACGAAGTGATTTGCCGGTGGAACCGATTCAACTTTTCAAGGATTGGTTCGCGCAATTACACGCCACAGAGCTTCCAGACTGGTTCGAAGTCAACGCGATGACACTTTCGACATCCAATTTGGCAGCAGGTGTCAGCAGCAGAATCGTGCTGCTCAAGCACCTGGATGAGGACGGGTTTCTATTTTTCACGAATTATGATTCGTCCAAGGGCCGCCAAATTGCCATCGATCCACACGTTGCGATTCATTTTTATTGGCCCATTTTCGATCGCCAAGTGCGTATCGAAGGCAAAGCCACAAAGACTTCTGCCGAGATTTCGAACAATTATTTTGAGTCCCGACCGAGAACGAGCCAGCTAGGTGCTGTCGTGTCGCCACAATCGGAGATCATCTCGGATGACGCGCAGTTAGCACGGGACATGGACGAACTGGACAAAATTTATGGCGGACAATCCATTCCCCGACCTGAAAACTGGGGTGGCTACAAAGTTACGCCACTCATGATGGAGTTTTGGCAGGGGAAGCCGTCTCGATTGCACGATCGATTTCGATATCAACTCAACGAACAAAGTGGTGTTTGGACGATCGATAGACTGGCGCCATGAAGACGGTATTCCAGCTCCAACATCCCTGCTCCGACATGCCGAAGTCAGACGCGATCACAAGGGGATCTGCAGGTGATAAGCACATCGGTATGATGTCTTCGAGTGAAACAAACTGAGTGCCGTTGGGCGATAGCCCCGGTTCTCGACGAATGTCGAGCAATTGGAAAACCGGGGCTATCGCCCAACGGCTCATTGGGTTGAAAAACAGTTGCCGATGTGCTTAAGGCCCTGGGTTTACTTTCGATTGGCCGATTCGATCCCTCGCAAATGAGCATCGACACATTCGGGCATATGCTGGAGATGGTAGCCACCTTCGAGCAACGACACCAATTTACCGCCGCAATGACTCTTGGCCAAATTGCTAATCCATTCGCCTGCTTGTTCATAGTGCTCGGCTTCAAGCGTTAAGCCACCGACCGGATCGTTTCGGTGCGCATCAAAACCAGCACTTAGCAGTATCAAATCCGGATGCATCTCGTTGGCAAGCTTCTCCGATGCATCACATAGCCGCTTTAAGAATTCGCCTGCTGGGATGCCTGCCGCAACAGGAATGTTCACTTTGGTTCCGATGGCCTGCCCCCCACCTGTCTCATCGGCCTTGCCGGTTCCTGGGTAAAAGGGAAACCGATGTATCGAGACAAAGCCTACGTTGGGATCCTCCCAGAAGGAAGCTTGTGTGCCGTTCCCATGATGCACATCCCAATCCACGATGAGAACTTTGTTGAGCCCCAAAGTGCGCGCATATTGTGCACCAATAGCTACATTGTTGAGCAGACAGAAGCCCATCGGTGCCGAAGACATAGCATGGTGGCCCGGTGGACGGATGGCGCAGAATGCCGTCGTGTCTTCACCCTTGACGACTCTCTGGACAGCATCGCAAACGGCTCCTGCGCCCAAAGTCGCGGCAGTCCAGGAGCCTTTCGACACGACCGTATCGACTTCAACCCTACCCGCATCGTGTTCGCACCAGTCTTGCAGTGCTTCCAGATACGAATCGGGATGAATACGAGTACATTGCTGTTGAGTCGCGGGCTCCCACGCGGGCGATTTGCAACGCTCCGTCCAGCCGGAGGATTTGAGCATTGCATTGACTTGCACGATCCTGGAAACCGATTCAGGATGGCTCTTGGTATCGTGCAATGCAAACTTGGGACTTTGGTACAACAACATTTTCGGGCGGGCTCCTGACTTATTCGGATGCTTCCTTTCGAATTCGCATCCCGTAGAACGACTGCCAAAAGAATATAGCCGCGATACTGCAAAAGCCAACGGCAAGCCACATGACGAGCGTGGGGCCTTGCTGCTCTTTCAACATCACGGCAAGCTCCACGGCCAGCAAGCCAAAGAGCGTCGTAAACTTGATCACCGGATTCAACGCGACACTCGATGTATCTTTGAACGGATCACCTACGGTATCCCCAACAACACAGGCGTCATGAAGAGGCGTGCCTTTTTGCTTGAGTTCGACTTCGACAATCTTCTTGGCGTTGTCCCATGCTCCACCGGCATTGGCCATGAAGATCGCTTGATACAATCCGAAAATCGCGATCGAAAACAAATAGCCGACAAAGAAGAAAGGCTCAATGAACGCGAAGCCGAGCGTGATGAAAAACACAGCCATGAAGATATTGAACATCCCCAACTGTGCATAACGCGTACAAATCGCAACGACTCGCTTGCTATCTTCCACCGAAGCTTTGGTGGCACCATCGAGTTTGATATTCTTTTTGATGAATTCGACGGCACGATACGCACCTGTCGTGACGGCCTGAATCGATGCACCTGTAAACCAGTAGATAATGGAGCCACCCGTGATGAGGCCGAGAACGAACGGCGCATAGAGCAACGAGAGTTTCTCCTGGTCCTGCGTCAGCCCATGTGTCAGGGACATGATGATCGAGAAGATCATGGTGGTGGCACCCACGACCGCAGTACCAATCAAGACAGGTTTGGCAGTGGCTTTGAAGGTATTGCCGGCCCCGTCGTTTTCCTCAAGGAGATGCTTGGCTTCCTCGAAGTTTGCATCAATTTGGAACTCGGACTTCAAGCTGGATTGGATGTTTGGGATCTGCTCAATCAAAGATAACTCGAAGACGCTCTGGGCGTTGTCGGTCACAGGTCCATACGAATCGACGGCAATCGTAACGGGCCCCATCCCCAAGAAACCAAACGCGACCAAGCCGAATGCAAAGACCGCTTCGGCCTCCATCATTGCCCCAAGCCCCATAGTTGAGATTGCATAGGAACCTGTCATTAACGCAACGATTCCAAGCCCGAGCCAAAGACATGAAAAATTCCCGGCCACCAATCCTGAGAGAATGTTGAGCGACGCTCCCCCTTCTCGACTCGAAATAACGATTTCTTTGACGTGAGCAGAGGAGGTGGACGTGAATACCTTAACCAGTTCAGGGATCACGGCCCCAGCCAACGTTCCGCACGAGATGATCGTCGAGAGTTGCCACCAAAGCTCTTGATTGCCAGAGAGTGACGGAATCATCAAGTACGATACGACATAGGTCAACGCGATTGAGATAAGACTGGTTAGCCATACAAGCCTGGTTAACGGCATTTCGAAGTCCATTTTCGTCGCCGTTCCATATTTCGATTTGGTCCATACTTCATTCAAGTAGTACGAGCCAAACGAGGCCACAATCATCATGATCCGCATCATGAACAACCAAACCAGCAGTTGCACCTGAATGGTTTCATAGTCAGCGCCTGCAGATTTTTGATTCACGGCCAACAGAATAAAGGTGATCAAAGCCACGCCTGTTACGCCGTAGGTTTCAAATCCGTCGGCGCTTGGGCCAACCGAGTCGCCCGCATTGTCCCCGGTACAGTCGGCGATCACACCCGGATTGCGTGCGTCATCCTCTTTGATCTTGAACTCGATCTTCATCAAATCCGAACCGATGTCGGCGATCTTGGTGAAGATACCGCCAGCGATCCGTAACGCGGCTGCGCCAAGGCTTTCGCCGATGGCAAAACCGATGAAACATGCGCCAGCAAATTCGCGCGGAACAAAAAGTAAAATACAAAGCATGATGAACAATTCGACACTGATGAGCATCATGCCGATACTCATCCCGGCTTTGATGGGTATGGCGTACACAAGATACGGGATCCCCTTTAGGCTGGCAAAGGCTGTTCGCGAGTTCGCATAAGTGTTTACGCGAATACCAAACCATGCCACAGTGTAACTGCCTAGAATGCCAACGATGCTGAAGCCAACGATGATGCCAACGACCGTCGACGATTTCTGGGATAGCCAACCAAAGTACAACACAATCACCATCGCGATGATTGTCCAAAGCACGGCCAAAAACTTACCTTGGTTGATGAGGTAGGTCTTGCATGTTTCGTAGATCAGATCGGAGACCTCACGCATGGACGAATGAACGGGCATGTCGTGAATTTCTTTGCAAATGCGAATCCCAAAAAATAGACCCGCAGCACTTACCACCAATCCACCATAGAGAAGAACGTTTCCAGGCACACCAAGAAAATTGGTGCTACCTAAATCCGGCAGCACGAGATTGGCTTCTCCGCCGGGTGAATGAGCAGGCGTTTCCGGGCCTTGTGAAAAAGAGGTGCCAACGAGAAAAGTGCTAAAGAGTAAGACTGCAATGATTGACAAGTTGCGTTTGAAAAAAGTACTACGGTAATTCATCCAGAGTTTCCTTTTCTTGCGAGAAATCAAACATGGTCATCGGCACAAAGTTAACCAGCGTTAACCGATTCTTCAACACCGACAAGCTCCTTTTTTGGCGTATTTTTCGCTTTTCGAGTCGATCTAAGGGAACATGGTAGCCTTTACTGGATTTACGTCCAAACAGTTTCCAATTGTCGAAAATGTCTGGCGGCATGGCGTTCGGGCCAATCCTGGATATTCTTGAAGCCTTAGTTTCGACGTGGTGATGTTGAAAAGAGTGCAGGAGCAACCCTACAGGAGCAACCCTAACCGTGTCTGTCAGAATTGTTGACCTTGGTCACGAAGAGCTTCGTTCTTCCTTTCAGAGAGGCTTCTCTATCGCTTGCACCGCTTTGGTGTTTTCGATCGGCTGTGGCTTGACGGACCGTCCAAACGTCGAGCCACCCGAGCCACCCTTTCATCAACAGGTGGCGGCTGTTCGACAAGGTCTTTCGCGCGAGATCCGATCGGAGGCAACGATCGGCGATGTCGAGTTCTCTCAGCTTCAAGGGTTATCCGCACTCGAAATTCTCTCGTTGTCAAATGCCCAAGTGACGGATTCGATTGCGGACACACTGGCCAGTCTTGTCGAACTAAAACAGCTTCGACTGGAAAAAACCCATGTCGGTGACCGGTTGGCCAAAGTCATTGGGAAACTTTTGAAGTTGACGACCATCAATCTACCCAATTCCGAGATTTCGGACGAAGGAATCGAGGAATGGCCGTCCTTGTCGAACTTAGTTTTGTTGCGAATCGGCAGCCCAAATCTGTCCGACGCAGCCTTGGAAACGATTGCAAAAATGAGTTCTCTGCGTTTTTTGCATCTGATCGATGTATCGATCTCCGACGCGGGGCTCAAGCAACTCCACAGAATGCAACAAATGGAATCGTTCTATTTGGACGGGGGCAATGTGACTGACCGAGGGCTCACGGAACTGATTCAAGCGTTGCCAAAGCTCCATTTTCATCGCGATCAACAACACATCCCGAATGATCCGAGAACCGACAACCATCGGAAACGCTAAAGGATCGTTCGCACTCTCGTTACCAGGCTCTGCCTGGTAACTAGAGTGCAAGCGAGGCTCCGCCTCGCCGAAATGCATCCTTAGTTTGTGAACTCGGGAGGCAGGAGCCTCCACACCAAGGCGTTCCCAGGCAGAGCCTGGGAACGAGTAGTCTCCTATGCGACGTTAATTCCGACCCGTGCCACTAGGACCATTTATGGACCGAACGAGCCTAACTCCCAAGACGGCCCATTCCATGTTATACTTGGGGCGCCCCGAAATCGTTTGGCGTTGAGAAACAGTTGCCAAACCATTGCGGAATGCGACCAATCCTGCCCACTTTTTCCCTCCCGTTTCTATTTACGAGATCGTTTCTAACGACACGAGTTGAATCATGACTTCTAGAAGATGGTTTCTCGCACTTGCTTGCACGAGTCTGTTATGCGTTGTTCCCCTCGGACATGGCTTCTATAAAACAGGCGGAGTCACCGAGAAAATCACAATCGCTGCGTCCAGCTTTGTCGGTTCACTCACCGATGGTCAAAAGAGCAAAGTGCTTCTACCGATTGATAGCCCTCTGCAATCCGACTGGCATATCATTCCGAAGGACACTCGCAAGGGTCTTCAGTTGAATGAAATGGACGAACGCCAACGTCAAGGTGCTATGGTTTTGCTTCGAAGCGTGCTGAGCGAAATGGGTTATCGCAAGTCAACTCAGATCATGCACATGGAGAATTTGCTCAAGGAACTGGAAGCCGGAAAGGCGAATACCCCGCTTCGAGACTCGACGCGATACTACTTCACGGTCTTTGGTACACCACAACCTGGCCAAAAATGGGGCCTCAGTATTGAAG
>Ga0194045_1000584_pt1 | contig 12046 bp, 6 predicted proteins | sample JunL6211m_MetaG_FD_161686 | JGI IMG/M metagenome (GOLD analysis project Ga0194045, IMG submission 161686) | Anoxic zone freshwater microbial communities from boreal shield lake in IISD Experimental Lakes Area, Ontario, Canada - Jun2016-L626-11m | ecosystem: Environmental > Aquatic > Freshwater >...
CTGCATTGCTGACCCAGTTGTTCGAGGACTTTTTCGTCCTCGCGGGCTGGCTTGCCCTCAAGAAGTTTCTGAACAATTCGGTGCACCACCAAATCTGGGTACCTCCGAATCGGGCTTGTAAAGTGGCAATAGTGAGTCATGTCTAGGGCGTAGTGGCGTTCGAATTCCGCTTGGTAGACCGCCTTCGACATGCTTTTGAGAATCGCATAGTTGACTGCATACTCGGTCGGTTGCCCTCGAACAGCGTCGACGACACGTTGGATCTCAAAGCGATCTTCCATGTTTTCGGCGGGAATGCCAAGGGCCCTCACGAATTCATTAAGTCGGCGTAGTTTCTGTCGATTCGGAGGCGCATGTGCGCGTCGTAAAAAAGGGAGATTCAACGAATCGAGCCAAGATGCAACCGCTTGGTTGGCCGCCAACATGCACTCCTCGATCATCTGATGACTTACGGTATGTTGCACGAGGTGGGCGCCTCGAACTTTGCCCATCTTATCCAAATCAATTTTGACTTCGGGGAGCGTTAACTCGAGTGCACCTTGTTTGTTGCGAATGCCTCTGAGTACCATCGCCAACTCATGCATGTCCGAGACCAGTTGGAAGATCTCGGGTGTGAGTTTCGGACGCCAGACTTCGCGATCTTCAAGGTATTGATCGATCTGTTCGTAGTTGAAACGTTGTTGGTTACGAATGACACTATTGAAGACGTGATTATGGATGAGAGTCCCGTCGGGCGTGTACTCCATGAATACAGTCTTGGACAGCCGGCTGCGATCGGGTTGAAGCGATGCTAGGTGATTGCTGATCGTTTCCGGGATCATCGGAATGACACGATCCGGCAAGTAAACGCTGGTACCGCGTTTGCGTGCTTCTTCATCTAAAGCCGATCCGATTGGGACGAAATGAGAAACGTCTGCAATGTGTACTTGCAGTTCCCAGTTTCCCTTTTCATTCTTGCAAAGTGAAATCGCGTCATCGAAATCGCGAGCATCGACCGGATCAATCGTCAAGGTTGGGACGGCCCGCAAATCGAGGCGTCCCTCCGGAATGACATCTTCATCGAACAGGTCGGCTTGTTTTCGGGCGACTTCGAGGGCTGCAGCGGGATATTCGTCGGGTAATCCAAACTGGTGCATTACGGCAAGCGTGTCGACTGCCGGGTTCTTGCTGCTGCCAAGGACTTTGAGGATAACCCCTTCACCTGGCTGGAAAGCGTCAGGAAATCGAACGATCTCGACAATAACTTTGTCGTTATCGTTAACAGGCAGCCCTCGAATGTCTCCGATTTGGATAGGATGTTCCAGTTTGGCTCCGTCCAACCAAACGATCGACTTGCCATCGAGCATTTGATAAGTACCCGAAAACTCGCGGCGCGATCGGGAGACGATTTCTTCAACGGTGCCTTCGGTCCGACCATCCTTTCCACTTCGAACCACTCGAATTCGAACCGTGTCTCCTTCCATGGCGCCGTGCGTGGCGGGTGGAGGAATAAAGACATCATCCATTCGTGCTTCGTCGTCTAAAGGAGCAACTCGCACGAAGCCAAAACCACCGGAAGAAGCGGTTCGGAAAACGCCAGTTAGCTCGTTTTTCTCGCGTCGAGCTCGCTTGTCCGAAGCAGGACTTGGGTCTGGATTTGGATGTTTTGATGCACCCTTTGGAGGGATCTCATGAGGCTTGAACACCAAATGATTGGCCCCAAATGAAATCTGGCCGGTACGTATCAATTGCTTGATTGCTCGTCTCAGACGCGGAAAGTCTTCTTCGGGCAGCTTCAGCAACTTAAGGATTACAGTGGGTTTAGACGGCTTATAATCGGCCGAAAAGACAAGTTTTAAAACTTGCTGAGTGAGTAGCTCTGGATTCATATCTGCATAAGCATAACTGCTTATGTGGATATTGCTATACGATCGTGAGCGATTCTCAGTCAAACTTGCGTTTGAATCCGGTCATTGGGCCTTTAGCCAGTGGTAATTGACCTTCGCCGTAGCGTGAAGGTAACGAACCCTGGGATAAACCCACGCGAGGAATGGGGAGGAACATGCACGCTACAGTACAATGATACAACAACGCTGTCGCGAGGTGCGATTTTGGTTTGTGTCCAAGCGGGAGCGATCGCCCAATGCAATTTACTGTTGAACTTCCACGATGGGCCGTTGACGCTCAAACTTGTTTGCCCACGCATTTGCCGTTGATCGAAGACCGAATGCGGGCAGTCATTCGATTCTCGCAGATGAACATTGACCATCGAACGGGAGGTCCGTTCGCGGCGGGGATATTTGAACGTGATTCGGGGCGTAGAATTGTGCTTGGCGTGAACCGTGTCGTTCCTTCGAACGTCTCTTCAGCGCATGCCGAAGTCGTTGCGTTATCCATTGCACAACAAATGCTCAATAGTTGGGATTTGGGGAGTGCATCGTTACCTGCAATGCAACTTGTGGTGAATTGGCGACCGTGCGCAATGTGTTATGGAGCGACGATTTGGAGTGGCATTCGATCGCTTGTGATTGCTGGCAGCGACGACGCATGCGAACGGCTCACCGGCTTTGACGAGGGCCCCATTCATCCGCACTGGAAAGAAGAGCTAATTCGACGTGGGATTGCCGTTCAAGATGGTGTGCTGTACGAGCAAGCCGTTCAAGTATTTGAGAGCTTCCGCAAGTCTGGTTCGGTAGTGTACAACGCGAGAAACGGTTAGACTCGCTGTCTCGATCACCCTTCACCGATTTGCACTAAGTGAATACACTGCTGCACATGAGGCCACGACTGAGACTTTGGGGGAAGAAACGCGGCGGGCGAATGTCCGGGTGGTGGTTCGTAGGCTCACTTGGGGAAGCGTTGTTCTTTGCTTCCTTTTTCTTGGTTGGAATCCTGTGCTTTACTACGATTGTGGTTTGGCAATTTCTGTCTCCGAGCACACAAGTTGTGCGAATCGGCTATGGATTTTGGTTGCTCACGACGGTTTCGGCAGCCGGAATTGTGCTCGGGGCGGTTGGTTTTTGGTATCGCGTTCTCAAGGTTGCCACGAGCGACGAGCACCGCGAAGTGATTGCCAAGCATGGCATCGTATCCCGCCCGAATCAGCCACATATCAAGACCTTGCTGCCCCCGACGGTCCCGCTCTTGAGTCCGTTTACCGATAGCCCGGGCGCAAAACTTGCCTATCGATTGCCGTGCGAGTGGCCTGGAACGGGTTCGCTCATCGCCATTGGATTGTTCGCCATGTTTTGGAACGCAATGGTGGCGGTTTTCGCAGTTTTTGCCCTAAAGGGCTTACTGAGCGGGGATATTGAGTATCGTTTATTGATACTGATTGTTCCAGGAATTTATATTGGGCTTCGGTCAGGTCAGTTGTTTTTCAAATCCTACGTTCAAGCCATTGGGATCGGCTCGACCACCGTTGAAATAGAGGACCTGCCGCTCGTACCCGGTGAAAAGTACAAGTTGTTGTTGGTGCAATATGGACGACTAGTGATCAAGAACCTCACGATTCGACTAGTATGCGAGGAGGAAAGCACTTATCATTTTGGGACAGATATTCGGACCGAGCAGCAAGTTGTTCGCCAACTACCCATTCTCGACCAGGGTCGATCGCGAATCGATTGGGGGCGTCCGCTTGAACTCGAATGTGAAGTGTCGATTCCATCTGACGCCATGCATTCATTTCAGAGCTTACACAATGCGATTCATTGGAAAATCATCGTCGAAGGAGAGGCAAATCGATGGCCATCGTACTGCCGAAGTTTCCCCGTAGTGGTGTACCCTCACGTTCGAACCAAACCTGTCAGTCTGTCATCATGATTCGATTGCTTGGTTTGCAGCCAACGTACATGCCAAACGATCTTCTCGAATTTGAATATCGCGTCTCCAACGTGGACCAAAACTCCATTTCAGCGGTAGAGGCATCGGTGGTGTGGTTGACCGAAGGCAAGGGGACAGAGGATCTTGGCGTCCATTCTTTCCAACGCCTTACCGGTAATTCGCTCTCAGCCACGGACTGGTCGATTCCTCAAAAAATTCAAGTCCCATTGCCGGACTCGCCACTATCTTACGAAGGGCGACTCTTAAAAATATCGTGGTGCGTTCGAATCCGATTTTACTTGAACGACGGAACTGAACTCGTCGCTCAACAACCGTTCTATCTGGGCACGATCACCCGCGAAGTTTGACAATTAGGAGGCACGCTCCGCCGTGCCGTTTGCAGTCAAGCTTTTGCCAGGATTCGAGGTGGACGGCACATGGAATGTGCCTACTACTTTGACTTTTGTTGGCTGTGTCCTCTGAGCTTGTAACCCCTATTTCATCTGGCCTAGCTCGTCGCCGAAATCCAGAATCGGTTCGCTCGGTTCGCTCGGATTGCCGTCGGTTGTCAATCCGTCTTTGGCTTTGGGTTTTGGAGCTTTTTTCGGACGACTCCGTATGACAGCTACGATCGTAGAGACAACCAAACCGACCATGAACAGGATCCAAAGATAAGGAAGCAAAGCGTACATGGCGGCCTTAGTGGCTTGGTGGATGAATGAGTTTGTTACGCGTCGAGTTCCTAAGCCTAATTTGTGGCGGTCGAATACACAAGTTTTCCGGCACGATACTTCGCGAGAAGTTTACAGCCCCCTTTTTGTGGTTCTTAACCCAGGGTAAAAAGGCCGCGATAAAGGGCCAATATCACCCTTTACGTCTACCCAAAACGTATTTTTCCGACCTTAAGGTGCGGTCGCAAAGTGATGTGAGGTCCTTCAAGCATTTTGGTCAGAAAGAATTTCATAAATGAATTATAGTAGAGTCGTGATCAAAAGTTCCCCGCCCTTCGCCCCCGCCGTTGCCCCCTCTTACTACCAAATTGAGTTCGACCGATGTTTGCGAACTATTTCATAGCTTTTCCCTGTGTTTTGTCGCTTTATTTGTGCGTCCCACCCGCGTTGATCGCCCAAGAACCGGATGTGGCGAGTTTGGTACACCCAGACGTTGCGGAACGATTGAGCTTAGGTGACGCTCAACGATCCGCAATTCAGAATCTACTCCAGTCGCGAGCTGAGGAATTGGCACGAAAAACGGATAAAGCATCCAAAGACAATGTCAATGCAGATTTTTCGAAACGAATATTGGCTGTCTTAAACGAGCAGCAGCGATCGAAGTTCATTGAAACGCAGTCGCCGAAGAAGCTCATGTTTCAGTTCAGGGAAATGAAATGGGACGCGGTGCTTGATTGGTTCGCAGGCCAGCAAGATTTGACTTTGGTCATGGATCAAATTCCACCTGGCACATTTACCTACAGCGATACACGCTCGTATTCACCAAGCGAAGGGATCGATCTGCTTAACAGCGTACTGATGACGCGTAATTTCTCGCTCGTTCGCCGCGAAAAAATGTTGGTGGTGATGGCCCTGAGCGATTCCATCCCCCTCGAACTGCTTCCACGAGTCAAATTAGATGAACTCCTGAAGCGTGGCCGCTTTGAGTTGGTGAGTGTTGTTTTTCCACTTGCGGGACGCCCAATCGACGCTGTGCTTCAAGAAATAAAACCGTACTTGAGCAGTTATGGACGGGCTGTTCCATTAGCGCAAGGCAGCCAAGTTTTGGTCGTTGAAACGGCTGGAAAGATGCAAACGATCAATGAACTGATCGCGTCCGTGCCATTGCCCAAGGTCGCACCGAAACCCGAACCGCCACCGCCGCCACCACTACCGATTTTTGCCGCCTACCCGCTTGGCGGTTTGGACGCAGCCCGCGCATTGGAAACCATCCGCAAACTCATCCCAAGTACCCAGATAACGGTCGACGACAAAACGGGCGTCTTGAGTGCGTTCGTTATTCCCGATCAACAGACCGCTATCAAACTGGCTATTGACCAGATGATGGCAAACACGGCTCAGTTGCAATCGTTCGAGTCGGTCGCGTATCAACTGTCGTTGTCTGGCGCGCCTGCCGACGAGATCAAAAAGCAAATACTCAACCTAGCACCCAACGCAACGGTTACGGCAACGACCGATCGAGTTCTAGTGATCGCACGAGCGGAAGACCAGAAATTGATCAAAGCCAGTTTGGCCGCTTTCGATGTGGTTCCAGCCGAAGCTGGCAAATCGATACAAATATTCGAGTTGGATCCGACGGTAGCCCCGTTGGTCGAAACCGCACTCAAATCGTTCCTGCCGAAAAGTCAGATGGCTTCCAACGTCAAATCTGGCAGTCTGGTTGTTCGCGGCTCCCAAGAGGATCTACGAATCGCGACAGAAATGGTCGACATTTGGAAACGCTCACAATCCGCAAACCAACTGGTTTTCCGTGCTTTTCCTATCGAACAACAAGCTGACCCGAAGTGGTTGGCGACGGTCCAGCGGGTGGCCCCCAACGCCAACGCTTGGTTAGGTGATGATGGAAAGCAATTGATGCTGCTCGCAAGCACCGCTGAGATCCAAATGGTCGAAAAGCTGTTGCCCGAATTGCAGAGTCTGTTACCGAAGCCCGATCCACGTAAATTGCAAATCTATGACCTCTCTAAGAGTCAACTCGCCCGTCGAAGCAGTTTGACCGACTTGCCACCGAACTTGCTCAGTATCAAAATTGTCGACGGCAGCAACAAGCAGGAGCTCTTGGTTTGGGCAACAACCGAACAGCATACCGAATTCGCAAAACTATTGAAGGGATTAGATCAGCCCGCGCCTGTCGCCATGCCAACTCTTCCAAGGATCTATCCGATCACGGTCCAGGACAGTTCGCTCATTTTGCAAATCCTAACATCCGAATTCCCCGATGCCAAAATCACGGCCGACGCGGATGGAAATAAGCTGACCGTTATCGCCGACGAGGCCTCACACGTCAAACTTGCAACCCGAATTGAGTTGTTCAATGAACAGCTACCCACGAAAACTGCGATCACTCTAGAATCCTATACTGTCCGCGGCATGACGGCAGCCACTCTGCAATTGGCTCTCGCCCCATTGCTTACCAAGGCTCGCGTGAACTTGGACAGCACAAGGAACCGACTCCTCGTTGGGGCGGATGCCAAAACACACCAAGAGATTTCGGACTTGGTTAAGGCGCTGAGCGAGAAACTCGGTGTCGAGCAACAGCAAATTGTCGTGGCTTATCCGCTTGAGCATGCGCTGCCGTCCCAGGTAAAGATCGTCTTCGATCAACTTGCGTTGGGATCGACGTCCATCGCGGATGACAAACTTAAGCAGCTCGTTGTAACAGGACCACTTGAGACACAAGCGATCGCGAAAGCGACCATCACTCAAATCGATCGTCCCTTGCAAGCGGGCGGAGGATCGAAAGAGATTCGCTCGTACGAAGCCAAGAAACTGCAAGCGGCAGCGTTGATTCCGACGTTGCAAAAACTATGGCCCGATTTGCAGTTGTCGGCCGACGCGACCGCGAATCGCATCATCGCCTCTGGTTCTCTCAAAGAGCTCGATCAATTGGACTCGGCCATAGAACGCTTGATATCGGCCCCTGATGGCAAGCCACAGTTTGTCAAAACTTACTCAGTTCCTGCGGGGGACATGCTCACGCTGGCATCGATCCTTGGCCAAATCGCGCCTCAAGCCATCATCAGTAGCGATATCCCGTCGCGAACAGTCACGGTTTGGGCGGGAGAAGAACAACAAACACGAGTCCAGCAAGCCCTAGAGCAAATTAGTAAGACCGCGCAAGCCGCCAAAGAAGCCGCTACCTACCAAGTCAAACCGACTCAGGTCGTTGCGGTACAAACCTCCTTGCAAGCGCTCTTCCCAGCGATTGGCGTTGCCGCAGTTCCGACGACTGGCCAACTGATTGTTGTGGCATCCGCCGATCAGCAGAAGCGAATTGCAGAAGTCATTGAGTTAATGTCGAGTGGTCCCAACGCTTCGGAGCGTACCGTCAAAGTCTTCCCCGTGGAAGCCGAAGGTGCGGAGTTAACCAGCTTCTTGAACGCTCTTCAATCGACGCTTCCACCCCAGATCCGACTTGAGCCAAACTTGATCAACAACACGATCATGGCCATCGGTACGCCAGAAGAATTGGAGTCGGTGGCGGCAAAAATGGTTGAGTTGCAGAAACAAATGCCTGTCCCCGAGCAGACGGTGTCGACGGTCTACAAGCTTCGATACACGACAACCAGTGGTGCGCTTGCCATTTTGCAGCCGTTGATGCCAAAGGCGACTTTTGTGCGGGACACGGTATCGAGGAGCCTGGCCGCCACCGCCAAGGCAAGCGATCACAGGAAAATTGAAGAGTTCTTGAAGCAGTTTGATGTGCAGACGGAGCCTGCGACTTATGTTGTCAAACCGTCGCAAGCGTTGATCGTTCAATCCTCTTTAAAAGCCCTCTTTCCTCTGCTTGAGATTACTTCCGACCCGACCACAGGCCAATTGATCGTGATCGCATCCTCCGATCAGCAGGAGCGTGTCGCGGAAGTCGTGGAGTTGATGGCAAGTGGCCCCAACGCCTCGGATCGCACGATTAAAGTATTCAAGATCGATATGGACCGCGTTGACCAAACCAGCCTGCTCAGCGCACTGCAAGCGATCTTGCCATCCCAAATCAAACTGGAATCCAATGCTCGCAACGGAACGCTGCTCGCCATCGGAAGCCCGGACGAATTGACGATGGTTGCTGACAAGATCGAGAAACTGCAACAAGAGCTTCCGGTCCCCGATGCTAGCTCATCCGTTGTGTATCCGCTGCAATACGGGAGTTCGCTGAGTGCCTTGACCATTCTACAGTCGTTGGTGCCGCGAGCCACGCTTGTTCAAGACGCAATATCGCGCACGATTGCTGCCACGGCTAAGGCTCACGAGCACCAGAAGATCAAAGAGTTTATCAACGCTTTTGATCTTCCCAAATCGTCCAATCGGGAAACGCACGTGTATCGATTGAGGCAGGCCAGCCCTCGAGGGTTGTCTACCGTGCTCGTGGATCTCATGCCGGACGCGACCTTTTATGGGTCTCGCGAAGAAGGCGTACTCATCGCAACCGCGACACCCGAACAGCACACGCGAATCGAATCGATCGTCAAGGACTTTGATGTCGATATTCAAAACAGTGAAACGCGTGTCTTTGCGATAGGACAAGGGAACGCGACTACCTTGAAAGCCGCCCTTCAGGGCTTTTCGCTGAAGGCGACCGCCACTGCCGACACCGCCACAAACAGCTTGATCGTGACCGCTCCTGCCGCCGAGATGGAGCGGATTGCCCAGATCGTGACAGAAGTGGAATCCGGCGGCTCAAAGCAGAAGAATACGCGATTCTATTCGCTTGATGGAGCCGAGCCAGTGCCACTCTCAAAGGCACTACAAGATAGTTTCCCGAAGGCGAGTTTTTCTGCTGACTCGGTCAGCGGTGGTGTTTTTGCGACTGCAACCGACGACGATCAGCTCGCAATCGCGAAGGTCGTCGAAGAGATCAATGCTCAGCCGACCAAACTTCCAACACTGAAAGCATTCGTTCTTAGGCACGCCAACCCAGAGAAGGTCGCCGAGGCACTTCAAAGCGCATTTGGGAAACGCTCCACTGCGGGCGTCAGCTTCAGCCGCGAAACGAAGAGCGTATTTGTTGTCGCAGGTCGGCAGGATTTGACCGTGGCCGAGCAATTGGTGGAACAATTCGATGTGCCAAACACTTCAAGCGATTCCAAAAGACTCCAACTCTTTTCCTTGGGCGGAGCCGATGGTAAATCGGTGATCACTTCGATCGAAAGCCTCTTTAAGGAGGATGCAGACCGCGTCGATGTGAAATACGATCCGCTCAAACAACAGCTGATCGTAACCGGTACTGCATCCCAGCTCAAATCGGTCGAGGAGGCCGTTAAGCAATTTGCGCCTCCGCCACGTGAGCTCGAAATCATTCAGTTGACCTCGGCAGACCCCTTCTCGTTCAAATTAGCCGCCGATGCATTGTTTCAAGACGAAGCCATTTCGAATGCACCGATGATCTCAGTCGATTCCAATCAACAACAGGTCTTAGTGAGAGCAACCCAAGAACAACTTGAGAGTATTCGCAAACTTCTGAAGCAGATGGGGGAATCGCAAACCAACAATGTCTCGGCTGGATCCGGACGATTGCGATTCGTACCTATTCACCGCAGTTCGAAACAGTTGTTAGAGGATATTCAGAAACTATGGCCAACCCTACGAAGCAATCCCATCAACGTCGTAAATCCCATGCCGATCAAGTCGGAGATTCAACAAGAAGCACCGCCGATACCCGCAGCCCCCAAAAAGATAGACGATTTGGGCCAATCTCGCTCGAAGGTGGTCCAAAGATTGGCAAGCGCGCAAGCCATGCCGGATGATCCGCAAAGGGCACCCGTACAACGCTCACCGATCATCGTCGTCACGGGGGAGGAGCAATGGACAGTGGCGTCGGATGACACGGAAGCCCTCGATTTATTCACGCGACTGCTCGATACCGTAATGAACCCAAAGGTCACTCCATTTGCAACCGCTGGAAATTTCTCCGTTTACATTTTGCGACACACGGACGCCAAACACTTGCAAGAGATTCTCGTCGATCTCTTTCGAACCGGAGAGAGTGGCAAGCGAACGTCGTTCTCCGACGCGATACAAAGGGTGAAAATCGTCGCGGACACACGAATTAACGGCTTGATCATCGGTGGAAACCGGGCGGATCGAAAAATTGTCGAAGAACTGCTGGCGGTATTCGACTCCGAGGACCTGCTAGATACGCTTCAGCAGATCACGCCCAACATTGTGCAGCTCCAAAGTGCAAGTGCAAAGAATGTGGTGAGCATTATCGAGAGTGTCTATAAGTCGCAATTCACGACAGGGGCAGGCAGAGTACCCGTAGATATCCCAGAGGGTGTTTCTGGGGACGTTGCGACGGTATTGCAACAGATCAATGCACAGTCCGCTGGTCCATTGCTCACCGCCGCGGTTGACGACACCACCAATTCCATCGTGCTCAGGGGCCCCACAAGCTTAACGGCTGAGGTGCGATCGTTCATTGAAAAGCTAGATCAACAATCGGGGACGGCATCCGCCCGTCGGGTTCAGTTGCTGCGTCTAGAATCCACGAATACCAAGAACCTTGAAAAAGCACTGAATCTATTGCGAGCGAAATAGCCGAATCGCATTTTGGCGAGACGGCCCATGCCAGCCTCCCCCCCTTTGGCTATGATGTTCTTTGGAATTGCCATGCAATCATGCAAACGAGTAAACTTATTCTCGGATCGCAGTTTGTTTGGCTATACTGAACAGTAGGACGTATCCGATCCAGACCATAACCCACCGTTTTTAGCCTGCCTAATTCCAGTTCAATCGCGAAAGAATTCCGTTCCGATCGAACCCCACCATTGTATAAGTGCTTTTACCGAACGCATGCCCTCCGTCCTTAAGTTCGCTGAGAAAAGCATCACTCGTATTCACGGATTGACACGATGATCTCGAATTCCACGGGAATGCATCCATTACTAGATTCTGTACAACTGCGTCAATTGGCGGATTGCCTCAGTCTGGGTGATTCCCTCGACCAACTCGCCGAACAATGGTCGTTTAACAGCTCGCTCGATTTGCTGGCCACCAGTGCTCGCTCGATGAAGCTTGATTGGCTCGACACGGACAATGGGGATTTTGCTCCCGAAACGCTGGAAGGCTTTCCGGCGAAACTTATCCACCGGCACGGGGTCTTTCCGCTCGAACGCGGACCTGGATGGCTGAGACTGGCCGTCAGCAATCCGTTTGATTTTGCCGCGATCGATTCGGTTGCATCTGCCATGGAGGTAGAGGTGCGACCTGTCATGGCCGCTCCCGAAACCGTTCAGAAATTGATCAAGCGGCATCTCGGCGTTGGCTCGGAAACGATCGATGGTTTGATCGCTCTCCAACGGCAACAACCCGGCGACGTGGAGATGCTCGAAGGGCTTGATCCAGATAGTTTGGAGGATGCTGCCGAAGCCCAACAAGCGTCTGTGGTCGGACTCGTCAACGAGATCCTCAGTGAAGCCATCCAAGCGAGAGCCAGCGACATCCATATTGAATCGCAAGAGTCTGGACTAAAAATACGCCACCGTATCGACGGAGTTTTACAAAAACAACCGACTCCACCC
>Ga0194045_1000585_pt1 | contig 12019 bp, 12 predicted proteins | sample JunL6211m_MetaG_FD_161686 | JGI IMG/M metagenome (GOLD analysis project Ga0194045, IMG submission 161686) | Anoxic zone freshwater microbial communities from boreal shield lake in IISD Experimental Lakes Area, Ontario, Canada - Jun2016-L626-11m | ecosystem: Environmental > Aquatic > Freshwater >...
AAGAAACGCACACGGTCATTCAATCCGTTTCAAGCTGGTTGATCCGTAAATTCGGAAAACTCAGAGCGAACGATTTAGAAATGCTTTGTCGGAAACATGGCTTTCCGCCGTTTCCATTCGGATCGAACCTTTCGAAACGAGTCTCTTGATCGATTCGTCCATGGTCAACATCCCTTCACTTCGGCCAGTAAGAATGTAGTTGTCGATGCTCTCCAGTTTGCCGGTTCGTATTGCGCTCGCGATCGCCGAGTGGTTGAACAGGATTTCCAAAGCGAGTTCTTGCTTTTCGTTCGGCAAGCTACTGTCCAGTAAGCGCTGGCAAATCACGGCACGCAGACTGGACGCGAGTTGCGAACGGATTTCATTTTGCACTTGCTGCGGAAACATGTCGGCGTAGCGTGAAATGGCCCCTTTGGCATCGCGAGTATGGAGGGTCGAAAGAACGAGGTGACCGGTTTCCGCTGCGCTCAACGCCATTTTCGCCGTTTCACTGTCGCGAATCTCACCCACCAAAATCACATCGGGATCTTGCCGAAGACCGAATTTCAGCCCGTCCGCAAAACTATCGACGTCTGCCCCCAACTCTCGCTGGGTCACGACCGAATTCTCGCGAATCGGAAACCGATACTCGATCGGGTCCTCAATGGTCAAAATGCGATACCCGCCCAGCCGATTCATCATGTTGATGATCATCGCCAATGACGTGCTCTTTCCCGATCCAGTAACACCCGTAAAAAGTACCAGTCCGTTTCGAAAGGATGCGATCTTCTTGGCAAGGTCCTCCGGGAACGAGCTCCATCGAAAATCAGGTATCTGATCTGGAATCAAACGAATGCAGCCGCCGATTGCTCCCCCTCCTAAAAACAAATTGACTCGCAATCGAAAGGGCTGATCGTGGACGGTGGTTGAAAATGCGAAATCAATATTCTTGATTTGGGCCAAACGCTGAATCATCTCATCGGTCGCGATCGACTCCAAAGCAGCGACGATCGACGATTCGGTTAAGGGCTCATCCGAAATCGGAATGAGCTTTCCGTGAACCCGCAGAACGCAAGGGTAGCCCGCAACCAAGTGGATATCCGATGCGTCCTTTTGGACGGCCACTTCCAGCCATGTTCGCAACCCAGGGTTCATGGTTGCCATGGCAACAGGATTCGTCATCACCGATCTCCAAACGATCTCGTTATTTCCTCGTCGTCAATCGCGATCTCAGGGTTAGCGAGCAATTCCGTTCGTCTGCGTTGCGCCTCGGCAATCACCTCATCAGGCAACTGGATGGGAGCGTTACGCGATGCAAGATCATCCCATAATGCGAAGATGATCCTGAGCTTCTCGTCGTTCGGTAACTGGTGTAATGTTGATGTATCCATACGCTCATTGTACCTTCCTACACGACCAGTGAAAACAGATTAGCAAAGGGCCAGTGGGACTTTCTGAGTCAATCAGCAACAACGATTTCTCAAATTCCCCACGTTTGAGATGAGATTGGTTTGTGGCTTGAAACTTACCGGTTTCGATAAATCGTTGCACACGATCGGTGCCATCGATACGGACGACGCCGCGTTTCGTCATCGACAGATCGAATCCATTCTTTAACTGATAGACAGAACCAGGCGGACGATCCGCCATTTAGCTGCAATGGTTTGTTACACCTTCTTCGGTACTGATTGGTTTGGCAAGTCAAGAGGATGTTGAGTTCTGCGTTGTTGCAAACGATAGTCAACCAAGATCAGCAGGAGTGCGATAGGAACATAGTACGGCAGTATACCGAAACGCAGCGCAAAATTTGGAAACGGAAAACTATTCAGTTTGGAGAGCTGTTGTGGGTCGTATAGAGTTCGAGGATGATTAATGATTTTTCCATCACGGAACTGAAGATACACGCCACCTCCGTTACGATCTTCAAATGAATAAAGCTCGTCTCCTGGGACCATTTGGTCAAACCGCTCTCTCAATAGCTTTATCGTAGACGGACTTGCAGCAGTGAAGCCGTCCGGTCGCAATATCTTGCCGTTTTGTGTCGGACCGGGATCAACTAGGTCGGACAGGTTAATCCTGTGAGTGGTTGAGTAAAGTGCAGAAACACGATCTAACGAAAGTCCATTTTCAAGACTCGCAACTCTCTTGACAGAAGTGTACTGAGAATAGACTGATTCAAAACAGGTTCGATAGAATTTCGATGCCACAAAATAAATCGCCACCAATGTTATCGTCACGATCAATGTTCGCAGTGAGAACTGCCAATCACTCATGAGATCCCCTCCGCAAGTATCGAGGTGCATGCGATTGTCACGTGCGTATTCCTGATGCTAACGACCGGCAAAGGTCTCGAATTGTCTTCAGTTCGCCAAATGTTACGGAAGTTGGACGGGAATGCCGAGCGACATGATTGACCCAAGCTGCGCTCACAAATACCACAATCAGGAATGGAATCCACAAATAGGAAAGCCAGAATGATGCACTACTCCTATCGCACGAAAGACCAAGTTGACCGAGCGGTGCCAAAGAACGCAAACATTAGGAATCGGTCGGACCGCCGCTTCGGTCCAACATTTTGTTCGTCCTTTCGGCATGACGTCGTGTGTGCAGTAGTTCGCCCCGATCGATCGTGCGTACTTCCTTTGCATCTAGAGTAATACAAGCAACAGTGGATCCGTCGCCGTCAACAAACTCGACCTCGTATGCGGAGCCGCTTGCGTAAACGTGCACAACCGCCCCAACATCTCCAGCAAACAATCCTGAGGCAGGTTTGTCGTTATTTAAAACAACCATTGTATGTTCGGCGATCATCAGCCATTTCCTGGGTATGCAGTAACCAAACGAGGTGGGGAGTTTTCTTCGACAATCCAAACGGCAAAAACGCTGCCAGGGCGATGCCCTTCTCTTCCTAGCACACCTGTTGTCTCTTATTTTACACCATGCGGCGAAGCTTTGGCAACAAAGTCTTCGCATGATATGGCCATTGCAAGAAGGTCATAGCGAAGTTCATTCCAATTCTCGCGAGTGTATCCTATCGAAGCAAACCATGCAGCTTTCGGCCCGCCAACCGGATGCGACGGGTTCAGAAGGTAGTCGCATAGCTTATCCTCTGTGACGATCGAGATTTCCGCGTCAGGAAATGCCATCAATTCTCCATGGACGAACGGGCAGGGCGAGTAGTAACTGATTGCAACGGCCAAGCCCGAATGATCGAGCTCTTGGTGTGCATGCCATTGTTCGTCGATTCCTCATCGTACGCGATGAAAGTGATGAACGCAAAGAAATTTCGAATCGTCCAGGAGGCGATGATCACCATGCTCCGGGCCCGAAACAGCTGCCCGTTTTGCATTAGTGTTTCCTGAGGACACCGCGATCGATCAACTGCGATCGTGTCGTGTTTTCGTTGCCCGCAATTGTAAGCATTGCCCGTAATTCACCCTCCGTGACCTCAGGCGTCATTATATAAACTTCGCAGTCAGCAAAGCAAACAAGAGCACCCGATGGGTGCTTGCTGGAAATCGATGGTCCGTCGAGCGCATTGACTTTGAATTTCATCGTGTCGAAATTCAAGTCGCGATGCTCTGTCCAGTCTGGAGTGCAGGTAATCGATTCAACAACCAGAATTGTATTTTCAAGCCCATCCGAGATGTCTGCGAGTCGAATCGAGGTTGATTTCGGAAATGCCTTCCCTTCTCCACGCACAACCACATAGTTGACACCAACTCCGTCCTCCGGAGAACATTTGGGACAAGAAAAACACCAAAGCACGCGCGAAAGCGTGAACAACTTTCTTGGTTTTTCGCCGCCCTTACTAGTGGCGAGAGATATCGGCGTGCCATTCAGCAATCGCATGTTGGCTTCGGAATCCCACGAAGATGATGGATCGTAAATGGTTTCCATTTGCTCCATGAAATTTGGGTAGATGTGCGTGCGCCAACTTCGCCACAATGCGTGATCCTTGGTCTCAGTTGCAACTGGAAGGTGCTTCGTCGCCGATTCGAAGTTCACGATAGCGAGCCCAATTCGCCTGATGTTATTGCGGCAAGACAACCAGTTCATTGAACTCTCATACGCATAGCGGCCGAATGACCGTGGTCACCGATATCGCAGGAAACCACGTTTCAAAAAGTCAGGAAAGCCAGAGGTATTCGATTCCCCTATTTGTCCGTTTTCTTGACAGCTTCCTGCAGGGTTTTGAGTTCCTGCAGGTTTTTGAGAAACTCGGACAATTCTGCCTTCATGTCACCTTCTGCCAATTCGATCGCTTTGGCTTGCGTCTTCATAGCGGAATCAATGTCACCCTCGACAAACTGCAAATGGGCAATCGTATCGAGGATCGCTCCCTTGGCAGCCGCCTGCGCCGCATCGGCAGCTTTTTGTGCCGCTTTGCGGCTCATTGTCACAATCGCTTTGTCCTCGAGTTCGCCCGCTTCGTTTTTTTCGTAAATCCCCCAAGCCACGCTATTGATGAATTCTGGATTGTCGGCATTCTCGCCAAACGCTTCTTCCAGGATCGTGGTGAGTTCCTTGCCGACCCCTTTGCCACTCATGGCGATCTGCACCTTCATCATCTTAAGCTGCTTCTTGAACATAGGATCTTTTGCATCTTCGATCGCAGCATTGATGGTCGAAAGCGCTTTGGATGTCTTTCCGCTGCGCATACTGCGAGACAGGTCCGCCATCAACGCTTGCATCACTTCTTGTTCTTTGAACTTCTCGGCAAATGCGGCGCGATCCCACTTGCCATCCACGACCGCAGTTAGCGTTTCGTCCATCGACATCGGGTGACCGATCCACTCTATCTTTTGGTCTTTACCAACGATGAAAGCGCATGGAATGCCGTTCTGATTCGCAGCTTCCATGTAGGCTTTGTGGCATGAGAGATCTGGGTCGGTGGTTAAGCAGTACGTACTGGTCAGGTCTCGATAGGTTTGTTCGTCGGCTTTCGTGTCTTCCTCTTCCTTTGCATCACTCTTTTTCTTCTTCGCACTCACCGGTCGATCCAAGAATTTTTCGACGGTTTCAAGATCTTCGTTGCTGATGCTAACGATCTGAACCCCCTTGCTCGCATACGTTTTTTGCAATTCCGCTAAATGTGGCATGCTCGCCACGCATGGACCGCACCAAGTGGCCCAAAACTCCACAACGTAAACTTTGTCTTTTTCAAACTTCGTGACAGGCTTGAACCGGCCATCCCCGTTCTGTACCCAATGCTCGATGTCGAGTTCCGGTGCAACCGAGCCGATCGTCAACGTGTCCGCTGCCGAAGTTTGAGAAACTGGACAAAGTAAAGAAACGAAACCGAACGCGCCTGCAAGTGCCAAGCGATTCCAAGTTCTTGTCCAAAATTTCATGATTACCACTCCAACAAAAAAAGTTTAAAAGGTTGATGTTCAAAACGAACTACGTTTGGGCGAGCGGCAGACGGTTGAACAATATTGCCTGTACGCCTTATGGGGCTCCTAGTTTACATCTATTTTCAAAATAATACTGCAACTCGACAGGCGAAAGCGATTATTTGAGCCGCGTCCCGTTGCAAGAGAAGCTAGCGAAACACTCCACGTCATTCCCGCGCAGTCGGGAACCCAGAGCGAAACTTCTCCAACGACCTTGGGCCCACATTTATTCACACACGGCCAACATATTGGCCATGCTTTCTCCAAGAATACGATCCACTCCAGGTGAGTAGTCAAAAACCTCGACGCTCACCCAGCCCGCGTAGTCGACCTGCTTCAAGGCTTCGAATATCGGGCGCTGATCCACGTCGCCCATTCCGGGCCCCAATCGATTGGGGTCGTTTGCATGAAAGTGGATCATGATGTCTGCGTGGTCGCGAATGATCGAATCGATCGGCGTGCCTTCGCTGCTCATGGCTTTGACGTCCAAATGCAACTTGACATTTAGGCTGCCTATTTTTTCGATCAATTCTCTCGCTTGCGAAGCGTGATTGAGGAAATTTCCTTCTTGGGGTCCAAGGGGTTCGATGGCCAGCCTCACATCGTGTTTTTCAAGCGCGGGGACAACTTGGCTTAGCAACTTGGCCGCATTATCCATCGCCGTCGCATGAGTCATGGTCGCGGGAAAATTGCGTTGCATGGGAGACCCCAACACCATGATGTTGCCACCGAGATCACTGCATAACTGAACGAGCGCGATCAAGTAATCGAGTGTCCGGTTCTGGACCTCAGCATCACCGACCGTAAGATGCATGCCGTTTGTTTTGGCTAGCAGCCAGTGCAACCCTACGATTTCCAGTCCATGCTTTTTGGCGCATTCCAAAACCTCGCGTCGCTGCTGCGTTGTGATTTCGTAAACGCTGTTTCCAAGTGTGAACGGAGCTACCTCGATGCCCGTGTAATTGAACTTTCGGGCCGCTTCGAAGCCTTGTTCGATCGGCCAGTCTCCAAACGTCTCATTGCAAATCGCAAACTTCATGTCATGACCTTATAAAACTCTTGCCCAAATACTCTTAAGGTAGCCTGTTTCAGGGCAGTGAGCCACAACAGGGTGATCCGGAGCAGCTCCGTGCGAGTGCAAGATTTGTAGAGTCCGGGGAGGTAACGGACTACCCGAATCGTCAAACCCCGTTGCCTTGGCCGCAGAACGTACGATACCGTGAAAGGACTCATCGTCCAATAACCCTGCACAGGAGCACGTCAGTAATATTCCGCCCGGCTTGACCAGTTGAATAGCAAGCCGATTTAGGTCGAAGTGTTTGTGACTCCCCTCCTCAAGTTCCAATCGGGAGCGTATCAGTTTCGGTGGATCCAACACAACTACATCGTATTGTCGGCCGATTCGCAACATGTCACGCATAAAAGCAAATGCGTCCGATTGAACAAAACGTACGCGGGTCTGATTGATATCGGCATTCTTCTTCGCCGTAGCGAGCGGTTCCGCATCCAAATCAACGCCAGTCACTTCGGATGCGTTACCAGCCTTGGCCGCTTGCACCGAAAAGCCGCCCGTGTAACAGCACAGATCCAAAACCGATTTTCCTTCGCATAGTTGTGCCAGTCGATGTCGATTATCGCGTTGATCGCAAAAGAAACCAGTCTTGTGGCCTGTCCCAAAGTGAACGCGATATTTCACTCCGTTTTCGTTGATCACCACGCTCGAGGGCAACTCAGGTGAAGCCCGATTTGCAACCGAACAGCCTTCTTGACTAATAAACTGGGGGCATTCTTGAATGAGTGTATGCTTGGTCCCCAGTTCCTTGGCGAGCATTGCCAAGATCGGTTCGCAGCGTTTGTACATCCCCAAGCTAAACACTTCCGCACTCAAGCAGTCGCCATAACGATCGACAACGAGACCCGGTGTGCCGTCCGATTCACCATGCAGAACTCGATATGCGTCCGTAGTTTTATCGAGTTTGAGAATATCCCGCCGCAACGATACCGCATCGCGGATCTTGCTTTCCCAGAAAGCGTCGTCTGGCCATTGCCCCCACCATGAGTAGAGCCTTACGGCAACTTCCGATTTTGGATTGTAGATGCCGTATGCAAACAACTGGGGAGTGCCACGCGGTTCCCTCGGCGAAGAGTTCGAGTAAGAGTTCGAGCTCGAGGTGGAAGTAGGACCGTACGCGGATTCCCGTCTATCCACGAAGCCACCTTGCCGGTTGCCGCCGTCGCGAGAGCCACTATCGCGAGAGCCACCGTCACGCGAGCCACCGTCGCGGGAACCATTGTCACGAGAGCCGCCGTCACGAGAGTCGCTGTCGCGCCGATTGGTTTCGCGGGGCAATTGCTGATGGTAGACGGCGACCCATTGGCCAGCGACTGGGTTCCCCTCAACCTCGAGGATGCGTTTTCGGTAGATATTGGGATGCAACATCGGACGGCTTATATGTACCACACCCATTTCCGAGTTTGTCGGGGGCACGAGCCCCATCAAGCCATCCTCTTCAGTCTTCTGCATTCGAAATAGTTCGATTCGTTGATTGACTCTGCTATGAAATAATTTTGTGCACCACTCGACCATGCACGTCCGTGAGTCGGAAGTCGCGGCCAGCGTGCTTGAACGTTAGTTTTTCATGATCGATTCCGAGCAAGTGCAAGACGGTGGCGTGCAAGTCGTGCATGTGCACTTTGTCGTGAATCGCTCGATGGCCGAACTCGTCGGTTTGGCCATAGGCGATGCCTGGTTGGATACCGCCGCCGGCTAGCCACACGGTAAAGCCGCCCGGATTGTGGTCTCGTCCGGTTCCGTTCTGTTGGGCATAGGGAGCGCGCCCAAACTCTCCACCCCACCAAACCAGAGTGTCTTCTAGAAGGCCCCGCCGCGCCAAATCGGTCATGAGTCCCGCAATGGGCTGATCGACCGCGCGAGCATGGTCCGCGTGCTTGGGGAGATTGGAATGCTGATCCCATGCGGGGTTAGCAGAGTTGTCTCCGTAATTCACTTGCACAAATCGAACACCGGATTCGCAGAGCCTCCGAGCCAGCAAACACTTGCGACCATACGATTCGGTCTCCTTTTGATCGAGCCCGTAGAGACGAGTGGTTTCTTCGGACTCGGTGGTGAAGTCCAGTAACTCCGGCGCCGTCGATTGCATTCGCCAAGCCATCTCGTACGACTCGATGACTGCATCTAGCTCGCTGTCTTGGTTTGCGCGTCGATCAAGCTGGAGGCGATTGAGTTTTTGAATCTGATCCAACTTCGATCGACTGGACGAATCGCCGGTCGCATTCAAGTAATCAATGCGTAGCTGACTTTCTCCCGCTTTGCCTATCGGAGTTCCTTGATGGCGAGCGGGCAAAAAAGCGCTGCCATAATTGCGAGGCCCTCCATTGCCAATCGAGGGAGCGATCGAGACAAACCCGGGAAGATTGTCATTCTCGGAACCGATCCCGTAATGGATCCATGATCCCATCGACGGCCGAATAAAGTTCTGTGAGCCACTATGCAAAAACAACGTCGCCGGTCCGTGCGCCACACCCTCGGTGTGCATACTATGAATCAAGGCCATTCGGTCGACATGCTCAGCCATCTTCGGAAACAGATCCGACACCCAACGCCCGGTCTGACCGTATTGTTTAAATTCCCATGGCGATTTCATCACGCGTTGCTTTGAGCCAACCGTCCCTTTGTTCGCAAACTCACGGGCATCGTCAAACTCCATCATTTCACCATCTCGCTGCTCAAGCAATGGCTTGCGGTCGAACGAGTCAACTTGGCTAACCCCACCTTGCATGAAGAGAAAAATGACCCGCTTCGCTTTGGCTGGATGATGGAGCCCGCTCGATGTCGCAATCTCGTTGGCGAAAACGCGAGGTTCGGTCGCCCATTGAGACAAGAGCGAAGCGGTTGCGAGTGACCCAAAGCCGCAGGCGGTGGAATTGAGAAATAAACGTCGGTGCATCATTTGGTTCACGGCCCTATTCAACAAAGCGAAAATCGATGGACGCCACCAGATCACGAACTAAATCGCACCAAACGCTATCCGCCGATCCGGACCGAGTGGTCGACGCTTCGATCAATGACTTTGCCCAAGCCATTTCTGTATCTGTTGCGGGCCGACTCACCGTCGACAGGAAGCAACAATTTATCTTCTGTTCATTCGACATTGTGTTTGAATTGGCAACCCGAGTTGCGAATTTTGACGCTCGCTCCGCAACCCAATCGCTATTGAGCAATGCGAGAGCCTGCGGGGCAATCGTGCTTCGCGAGCGTTTACTGATAGGAAAGCTTGGATTCGCTCCATCGAATTCCGTGTATAGCTCAAGCGGAGAGTTTCGAAACAAAGGCCCATATAGCGATCGGTAGCGGACGCGGTGAGAGAACTTGTAGTCTTCTTTCATTTCCGCAGGGATGACCGAATCTATTTGACTGCCTAGATCCAGTTCGCCGCTGATGCTCAATAGTGAATCACGGATCGCTTCCGCATCCAATCGCCGAACGCAACCGCGTGCAAACAACCGATTATCCGGATCCTTTTCCAACGCGTCGGACGAACATCGACTTGATCGCTGATAGCTCTCGGACCGAACGATTTCCCGCACCAACCACTTCGTCGACCAACCATGCTGAATGAATTGCAGAGTCAGAAAATCCAACAACTCTGGATGGCCAGGTAACTCTCCGGTAGTACCAAAATTATCGATGGAGCGAACAATACCATCTCCCATCAGCCAGTACCAAACGCGGTTTACGTAGACGCGAGCGGATAGCGGGTTCTCGTCGGAGGCGATCCAATTGGCTAATTCCAAGCGTCCATTTGAATCCTGCCCAATCGGTACCGTTGTTTCCATGCTCGGGACGCAACTCAAGTAGCCCCGTGGTACGACTGCGCCCAATTGATGAACGCTTCCCCGAACATGAATTGCAAGATCCATCGGTTTGTCCAGCGGCCTTACCGAGATGACCATCGGCCTGTTATCCAACCTCGATTGCAATTTCTTAAGCTCGGCTTCCAATCGAGCCGCTTTCTTTCGAAGCGATTCAAGGTCTTGCTCGCTCACAGAGACAGGTTCGGAGGTCGACTCATTGAGCGTCTCTTTTTCGTTTGCTGCATCTGGCAGGAACTGAACCGCATCCGCGACTACGTGGCCGGTCGAGTCTTGATTGCTAATAACGACCATGGCTTGACCATTCGGTTCAAACCGATACGAACCGAGCGTTTGCCATAAGCCATTATCCTTAGGCTTGACGGTTTGATCGATTCGAACGACATCTTCTCCATCGGCGGAGAAAATCCGAACCATGGCGGTTTTGGTTCGATTTTCGCCCGGGCTATACGAGAGTCTCACCCTATAAGTACCAGGTTTAAGATTCTTAGGTTCGAAGCGTACGGACTTCGTTCCCTTGCCTGTGTTTTGATCGTGTAAATAGCCAGACCCCACATAAACCTTGACCGACGAAGAAGCTTGCCAATCCCCGGTTTTTTGGGCTGAGTCATCGTCCACCACAATTCCATCGAGATCTTCCGCAACCACGACAAGCGAGGGACTTGAATTCGAACTCGATTGAAGTCGCTTCTTGATCGTTTCGAGCTGTTTCTTCAAATCGGCTTTTTCGGAAGCGATGCTCGCAAACGTGTTTTCCGTTTGGCTATCGAGAGGCAGCGGGACGCGTACCCAATTCGAGACATTGGAATGATCCAGTGCGATGGACGACTTCAAGATACCAGCAAGAGCATAGTAATCGCGAGTCGGAATGGGATCGAATTTGTGGTCATGGCATCGAGCACAACCGATCGTCTGACCGAGCAAGACTTTGCCTATCATATCCAATTGCTCATCGACATAATCCATTTCCAATTGTTTCTTGTCTTGCTCTTCGAGATTGGTATCACCGATGGCTAACATCGATGTTGCAGTCAGTTGCTCGGTTCGCTGCTCAACGTTGTCCGAGGGCATCAAATCCCCCGCAATCTGCTCTCGAAAAAACTGCGAGATGGATTTGTCCGAGTTAAACGATCGAATCAAATAGTTTCGGTAACGCCACGCGTCCGATAACACAAATCCACGCAACGTAATCGACTCCGCAAATCGAACTGCATCCATCCAGTGCCTTGCGAATCGTTCGCCAAAACGAGGTGAGGCGAGCATGCTTTCCACATAGTGATCGTAAGCCTGTTCGTCCCATTCCTGATTAAAATCAGAACTCGTCTGAATCGCGACCGCGTCAGGCCTTAGCCCGTGTAGATCAAGCCACAATCGTTGACGAAGAACGGACATCGAGGCTTTGTCGGCTGGCTCAAGACCTGCAGAAGCCTGACGAGGTGACAAGAACGCATCGATGACATTGCCGCTCGGATTGGTAGAGTTCGTTACCCTGTTGCTCTCGAGTTTCCGATACGCCCAGTGTTGTTGCGAGTCTTCGACACTCAAAGCAAAGCGGGTTGTCTTCTTAACGGTCGTTGCGACTCTTGGATCGACCGCGCCTTGACTGAGCCATGTACGAATAATCTCTATTTCCGGCTCCGCCAACTTGCCATCTGGTGGCATTTGCAGATGCGGATTGCGATAGTTGGTGGCGATCCAAAGCAGGCTCTTTTGCCAATCGTCTTGATTGATGGCCGGTCCTGAATATCCTC
>Ga0194045_1000586_pt1 | contig 12014 bp, 8 predicted proteins | sample JunL6211m_MetaG_FD_161686 | JGI IMG/M metagenome (GOLD analysis project Ga0194045, IMG submission 161686) | Anoxic zone freshwater microbial communities from boreal shield lake in IISD Experimental Lakes Area, Ontario, Canada - Jun2016-L626-11m | ecosystem: Environmental > Aquatic > Freshwater >...
TCGTTCCCGACGATGGGAAACTGCTTTGGGCGCCACCGCAAGCTGGCTCACCCTATTCATTAGAGCTATTGCCCGCCGGCCTTGAAGGGATCGTTTTTGTTTCTGGGAAGGTGTGGCACATGCAGGGAGGATTCGCCAACCTTGGTAAATGGTGGCTGTCTTCCCAGCCTGCGTTAACAAAAGCATTTGAAACCTATCCGATGTTGAGTGACGACCGAATAGAGTCCGTTGCGATCGGGTTGTATCCAAGCAAGCAGTCTGGAGTTCCGCAGGCTCTCTTTCGCCTTAATCTCAAGGCAACGACGAGCATCGATTCGATCGCCAAAGCACTGCCGAACTTCTCAATGCAATTGTTGGATGCAAAAGGATCGCGAAAGCAGGGACTGTGGAGCAATGAAGCAGATTCGAATGCGGTCGCAGTCGCCATGGAGGAGCTTCAATCCGACCCATCCGCCATGATTAAACGAATAACGATTGGTCCACAGGAATTGGTGGCTACGCTGTCTGAGATGAACGGAGGCACAGCGCCGCTTCGTCGCCAGCTCGAAACTTTATTGCTATCCACCGATAGCCGGGCAGATATTTCTTTTTTGTTTGCTCCAAGTTTCTTGGTCGGTGATGCACGGGAATTGCTTGCCGCTGTTCCGTCCGGACAAGCTCTTTTGAAGGCGAGTATCGATGAAACCATGCAGGCGGTGTTGCTCACGACAACGTTGGAGCCACGTTGGTATACGGAGTTGCGAATGATTGGATCGGAAACGCGGGATGCGGGCAAGATCGCTTTATCGCTCAAGCAGAGGCTCGAGAAGATGCCGGATGAGGTAGAGAGTGGAATGCTCAACGCGACCGCACATCCTTATTGGCGTGCACTGTCGATGCGATACCCGCAGATGCTCCGCAGCTTGAACAAATACGGGCGATTCGGGATTGAGGACGGCCAAGTTGTTGCCAACCTTTACTTGCCGTCGGATGCCGTTAGCAATCTGGCTGTCGCAAGTTGGATGGCGATGAAGTTTCCGGTGGGGACAAACAATCCTGCCACGCAGACGACAACCAAACCAGCAGTGAAACCGCAATCCAAAACGATCGATGAAATACTTGATTCCAAGATAAGTGTTGCTTTTGAACAAGAGTCACTTGAGACAGCGTTGCAATTAATTGCGGGCGAGGTCGCCGACTCGGTACTTTCCGGCGCACCCATCTCAATGGCAATCAACGGTTCAGCCTTTCAAAAAGGGGGGATCACACGCAATCAGCAAATTCGCGCATTCAAGCAAGATGCGGTTCCACTGCGAACGATTCTCACGGATCTAGTGCGTCGAGCCAATCCTGTTACGACAGTTCAATCGCCCACCGAGCTTGATCAGAAAGTCGTATGGGTGGTACTCGACGATGCCGAGAATTCAATCCGGAAGAAGATCGAGCTAACGACTCGGTTTTGGACGGAGGAGAACCAAGTTGCGTTGCCAAGCGAATTCATTGCGAAGTGAGTGACTGAGAACACCCTAGGCAATCACCAATCACCAATCTCAAATCTCACTTACCGCGACACAATAAACTGTAGAACTCCCGCCAAGCCGAACAGAGACAGGCCTGCGAATGCGAGCGCGAACCAATACAAGAAACGCCCCGGATAATTGAGCCCGGACTCTTCCGCAAGCTGAAGAACGATTTGTTCCGCTTGTTGCATCGATAGCCCAAGCTCGTCTCGATAAAGGTGCACGGCCTCTGCCCAATGCCCTTGTTGGATCAAATGTGTTGCCAATGAATCTATGTTGGACATACTTTGTTACTCGGCTGCAACCCTGTTAATTTGAGCGATTTGGGTTGGCTGGTGCGTCTGCGCAAATGAGGAGCTGAAAAGATGTTAAAACGCGGTAACTTCTGAGAGGTTTCCATGCATCGACACCCTGGAATTGCAGACTTAAGTCAAACCTTCGTCTTGAGACGATTTTTTTGAAGTCCTATACTTCCACGGCCTTACCAGCATTCCGAAACGGAACATTCGGCATTCAAGACCTCAATTAACTCAAGCCCATGGAGAGCGACTCGGTAGTGGAACGGACTCCCCTAACCGATTCAACCCGAAAGTCTCGACCGGTACTCTTGAACGCGATTTTTTATACGCCATCGTTGTTCAAGAGTCGGTCGCATCGATCGGACGCTACGTCAACTGCTCACTCCGTGGGCGGTCTGTTGGCGATTGCGCTTGGACTGATCGCGGTTTTGTTTGCAAACTTCGTATGGCCTGAATCATTCATCTCACGCTGCCTGTCAGCAGAAGTCGGCTTGCCCCTTTCCGATCCAAAATTTGCGATCGATGTTTTTGCGCATTCAGCGACGAAACGCACACAAGGTATTTACGAGGTTGTCACCTTGAGTGGCGGCGTCCGCATTTATCAAGGAGCGTTCGCTGCGACCTGTGAGACGGCTCACCTTTGGATCGATCGATCTGAGCCAGAGCTTAATAGCAATGCGAAGGAGTCTAGGGAGGCTAGCGTACCGTTGGCCAAAAAGGTCGTCCTTCAAACCGTAGGCAACAGCGATGTGCGATGGTCCGATGAACAACGGCTTCAAGATGACCAATGGATGGGTAGACTGTTCAGCCATTTCGACGTTGGTTTTCATGTGGACACTTGGCTTGAACCGACTGGAACTGCACCGGATCTGAATTGGAATGCGCGAAGTCCAGTGTCCGATGCTTTAGCATGGACATCGGCCGACGACGCGTCTCACACCCGCCTTGCGTCGCAAATAACGGGGCTTTCCGCGATTGGAAATGGCGAATCTTTGCCGGGCCCTGTTGTTCAATCGCCTCCACGTGGTGGAACGGCGATCCCCAACAATGCACAAGGCCAAGGCATTGAGATTGGAAACTCCCAGTTAGGTGGAACGGTACTCGACGCCGGCTCGTTGCCGCTCTTCGAGACCATTCAACCGCCCAAACCCTCCCTTGCGAATCCCGAGCCCGTTCAAGCGTTTCAGGTGCCCAGTGGATTTGGACCTGCGCCTGTGGTTGCACCCGTTGCCTTGTCAGGACCTGTTTCGCCTGGCAGTCAAAGCATTGGAGCTCGGACTTTTGCATTTAGTGGACGCGGCGGTATTGAGCCTGAATTGAAAATCAGAAATAGACCTGAAAACGGCGATTCGGTGATCACGATCTCGCGTGGCATTCGGCTGATGTTTGGTGGAGCATCCGTCCAAACCAGTTCGGGCCCAATGGACCTAGGAACCGTGCTCATCGAAGCGGACAGAGCTGTCATTTGGACTCCAAATTTAACGCGATTGATGTCCAAGAAAATCGATGACTTGCCTGTCGAGGTGTACATCGAAGGAAACGTAGTTTTCCAGCAAGGTCAGCGTAGAATCTACGCCGATCGAATGTACTACAACGTGCAAGCAGAATATGGAATGATCCTGGGCGCGGAAATATTGACGCCTGCTCCTCAGTACGAAGGGCTTGTTCGGCTGAAGGCGGATGTCATTCAGCAAAGATCGAGGGAGAACTTTTTAGCCTATGGAGCTGCACTGACGAGCAGTCGCCTTGGCGTTCCTCGCTACTGGTTGCAATCAGATCGCATCGAGTTGAGCGACAAAAAATCTGAGGCTCGCACCTCGATATTTGGAATGCCCGTCGCAGGTCAACTTGGCAACCAAACGGGTATGCAAGCCAGAGCTCGCAACAATTTCGTATATATTGAAGGCGTACCGGTTGCATATTGGCCAGTATTCAACACCAATATCAATACATCCAGCTTCTATTTGAGCGGACTCGCATTCAAGAATGATAGGATTTTCGGCAATCAAGTCTTCGTCGATTGGGATGCCTATCAGATATTTGGCCTGGAAGCGCTTGATGGTACACAATGGAATTTTTCGACCGACTATTTGAGCAAACGTGGCTTCGCGGCGGGCACGAATTTTAACTACAACGTTCCGAATTTGTTGCACGGGCCGGCGAGAGGCTTTTTTGACATATGGGGCCTCTATGATAACGGGCTCGACTATTTGGGATCCGATCGAATCGACTTCTTTCCCGAACGTAACCCGCGAGGACGACTCACATTCCAACATCGCCAGGATCTGACGCCTGACACGGAATTATGGGCCGAGGTGGGACTGATCAGCGATCGCAATTTCCTCGAGCAGTATTTTGAAAAGGAGTGGGATACGCACAAAGATTACGCCACGGCCTTGCGTTTACGAAAGTATCATGATCAGCAGATGTTCGACTTGTCGGGACAAGCCCGCGTCAATCCGTTTTTCACGGAGACCCAGTGGTTGCCACGATTGGATCACTATTGGCTTGGACAATCGGTTGGCGACGTATTGACTTACTATTCACACTCCTACGTGGGCTATGCTCAGCAGAAAATTGCAAGCACTCCACTTAACCCTGCGGATGCGGCCAAATTTCAATTGCAACCTTGGGAAGTAAACGCGTCGGGTTTGGTGGCGGTAACACGCCAGGAATTAAGCTTGCCGTTCGATACTGGTCTCTACAAGTTTGTACCGTTTATCTCTGGAGAAGCAGGTTCATGGGGAGAAGATGTCAATGGTCAACAGATTTCGCGATTGACCGGACAAGCGGGATTGAGATCGTCTTTGCCGGTGGTACGCGTGTTCCCGGACGTTCAAAGCAGCGTTCTCAATCTCAATGGACTTGCCCACAAGGTTAACTTTCAGAGTGAATTCTTGTATGCAGATACAACGCGAGACCTGGATTTATTTCCGCTCTACAATCCGATTGATGACAATTCTCAGGAACACTTTCGTCGACGCCTTGTCTTCAATACCTTCGGGGGGACGCTTCCACCTCAATTTGATGCGACGGACTATGCGGCGAGGCAAGCGATGCAACGGTATGTCTCTGCCTCCGGTTCTGAAATCGTTACGAATCAAGCTCAATCGCGCACCGGTATCCACCAGCGGTGGCAGACCAAACGAGGCGTACCTGGACGCGAGCGAATTGCCGATGTCGTCGAGCTTGACGTAGATGCCATTTTCTTCGCCAAACCCGATCGCGACAACTTTGGCCAACAAGTGGGCGGTATCAACTATGATTTCCGATATCACATCGGTGATCGGGTCACACTGCTCAGCGACGGGTATTACGACTTGTTCCAGTCAGGACTCAAGGCCACAACCGTCGCCACTTTGCTTTCAAGACCGGGACGAGGCGACGTCTACTTCGGAGCAACGAGCCTCTCTGGGCCAGTAAGTTCCTTTGTGCTAACGTCTACGGTAAACTATAGACTCAACGAGAAATGGCTCGCCATGGGCGGAGCGTCGGTAGATCTTGGTTCTACAGGTACCGTTGGACAAACAATAGGTCTCACGCGTATTGGCGAATCGTTCCTCATACGTGTTGGAGCGTCGTACGATTCCGGGCGCAACAACACATCGTACTCTTTCAGCATTGAACCTCGATTTTTTCAAACCAAGGGGTTGGGCTCTGTCGCCGGACAGTTGATTCCTCCCGCAGGCCTGTATGGCCTCGAGTAAAGCCTGGTTGGCCTCGAGTAAAGCCTGGTTGGCCTTGAGTAAAGCCTGGTTGGCCTTGAGTAAAGCCTGGTTGGACTTGAGTAAAGCCTGGTTGGCCTTGAGTAAAGCCTAGTTGGACTTGAGTAAAGGCTGTCGAGCCACCTGTGGGGGTTAAACATTTGCCCCGATCGAATACAATCAAGGGACCATCTATATTCCTCGCTGGAGAATTCCATGTCGTTTTTGCGTTCCACCGTCGCTGCCATGATTCCCGTTACGCTAGTCGCGTTCGTTGCAGTATCTTGGCTCAGCCGACCATTTGCTGCGGTTGCCTCAGAAAAGCTTGGGGTTGGCTCGGTCGCTCCAAAACTCAACGTAGAACACTGGGTCCAAAATGGGAACGGAAAATTCCCCAAGGTTACCGCCTTTCAAGCGGGCAAAGTATATGTCGTCGAGTTTTGGGCAACGACTTGCGGTCCATGTGTTCAGAGCATGCCGCATTTGGCTGCCTTGCAAACTAAGTTTGCGGACAAGGGGCTTCAAATTGTTAGCATCAGTAGCGAACCACTCGACACCGTCAAAGACTTTCTGAAGAATAAAATCGACGATGGGACTGGAAAAAAGACGACGATTGATGAGTTGACTAAGGCTTACTGTTTGACAACCGATCCGGACGGTTCATGCGACGTCGACTATATGTTGGCAGCAGAACAAAACGGTATACCTTGCTCGTTCATTGTTGGCAAAGACGCCAAAATCGAATGGATTGGTCATCCGATGGAGATGGACTCGATTCTGGAATCTGTTCTTGACGATTCATGGGATCGAGAAAAATATATCGCCGAACAAAAGCTCATGGAGGAGATTCAAACAACAGTTGGAAGCCTTGCAAGAAAGAAGAAGTACGCAGAAGCTGCCATAGCGATCGATGGCTTCCTTGCGAACGTCGCCGACAAACGGCTTCAATTCGGGTTGTACAAGTCGAAGATCGAAATGCAACTGCTCGCAAAAGCTGATATCAATCAGCTTACCAAGACCTATAGTGACCTGTTTGCAAGTTGCGAAAGCGAACCGCTGTTCGTCCAAGATGTGGCCTGGAGTGCCTTTGAGAAATACACCGAAGACAAATTCCAAAGCAAGGAGATTATACGCATGTCGATCGCTGCGGTCGAACAAGCTTTGAATGGAGTACAAGGGGCCGACAAAGCAAACATGTTTGACACGGTTGCAAGACTTCATTTTGCAATCGGAAATCTTGATGCTGCGATCAAGGCTCAATCGCAAGCCGTAACGCTGTCAGATGGGAGCGATCAAGGGAGCTTCCAAGAGTTCCTGGCAGAATTGCAGACGGAAGCCAAGAAAGTGAAAAAGTAACAAATCGCGATGACTCAATTACTCCCCATCGCAGTTCTGATTTCCGGTGGCGGAACAACGCTTAAAAATCTGATTCGCTGTCGAGATCTTGGTACGTTGCCTGTGGAGTTTCGCTTGGTGATCAGTTCGAGACCAGACGCGTCAGGACTCCAATTCGCATCCGAAGCGTCGATTCCGACCTTGGTTGTTCCGAAGCTGCGAATCCAAACAGCCGAGGAGCATTCGGAAAGTGTGTTTCGTCCGATTCGGGAGTCGGGTGCAAGACTTGTCGTCATGGGCGGTTATTTGCATCACGTCTTGATCCCGAATGATTTTGAGAATCGGGTTGTCAATATTCATCCATCACTCATTCCCTCGTTTTGCGGAAAAGGGATGTACGGACTAAAGGTGCATCAAGCAGCAATCGATTTTGGTGTCAAGATCACGGGCTGCACAGTTCACTTCGTCGACAATCAGTACGATCATGGGCCGATCCTATTGCAACGAGCATGCGAAGTGCGCGAAGACGACACGGCAGAAACGCTTCAAAAAAGAGTCTTTGAAAGCGAGTGTGTCGCCTTGCCAGACGCGATCAAACAAATAGCGGGATTCGCCTCCAACGCATCCAGCGCATCCAGCCTTTCCTGATAAAAATGACAGGCTAGAAGCCTATCCCACTGCTTCGGGCGGTAGCCCACACGACTTTAGCAACGTCCTCTGAACCGTCATGTCGTGCTCGTACGAAAAGTCCGATAATTTTTCGCCTCGAATGATGCGAGCCATATCAGCGGCGTCATCGACATAGCGTGTGTATTTGGGAAACGACAAGTTCTGGTAGCCTTTCTTGAACTTGTCATGCGGCTCATCGAACGACACGATCGCAGCTGGATTATCGAGCGGTTGAACGTGAAACGTCCCTTTGGTACCAGCCACCGTCAAGTGTCGACGTTCACCTCCATCCACTTCCACGGCGCTGGATTTGACAGTTGCAATTGCACCTGGGTACTCAAGCACACTGAGCATATTGTCGATGAGAGTATCACCTGATTTCGAAACTCGCGTCGAGAACGGGGTTACATTGGCGGGCACGCCCAAAATTCCGATGACCAAGTCGAGAACATGACATCCGAGTTCGAACATGATTCCACCTGGGAACTCCGCTAACTCAAGCCGACTCGCTGGCGTTACGACCTTGCTCATTACCGTTTGGACTTCGAATACTTCCCCCAACCATCCTCGCGTCAAGAACTCGCGAAGCAATACGATGGCTGGGTTGTAGCGATACATGTACCCCATCTGTACGAGAAGCTGTTTTTTGGATGCCTTGTCGAGGACTCGTTGAAAATGCGGTAAGGATGATCCCGCCGGCTTGTCGATATGGACATGCTTACCTGCATCGACACATGCTTCTGCATTGTTAAGTAGATCGCGGATTCGAGTCTCGACCAATACCGCTTGAAGTCCCTCAACATTGAGCAATTGCTCCTGTGTCATCCAAGTGAGTCCTCGAAAGGGCTCAACATTTTCGCTTTGTTGACGCAGCTTCGGATCGGCTTCGACGATTCCTACCACTTCATAGTCCGGGGACATTCGGTATACGGCCAGTTTACTGGCGTGTGCGTGTCCGACACCGATCTGGCCGATTTTGATCTTGGGCTTAACCCCGCCAAAATCAGCCATTCCTTTTTCGCATTTCGAGTTCGCCAACGAACAAGCGAAACCGGCACCCATCCATCGCAACGTGTCGCGTCGAGTGATGTTTTTCATTGTCTCTTTCTGGGATGCCAGGCAATCCCTTTCGGTGGCATTCAGCGAGAAGTCTCCTAATTCCGTTTCTGAACTTTCACCAAGTGGTTGTCGAACCATTCGACCATTTCCTTTACGAGCAAGCGATTCCCGTCCGCGTCGAATCCGTGCGCAGCCCCTTTGATGACAACCAATTTGCTATCCACTTTGACTCCGTCGAACGCTTCTTTAATTTTTTCACTGTGCCACAACGGAACCAATTCATCTTGGTCCCCGTGAACTAACAATGTGGGTGCATCGTCTGCAGTCACTTTCATGAGTGGTGAGACCGACTCGGCTTGCGATGGCTCGAATCTTAGGGCTGGAAATTGCTCGCGTCTGGGGCTTTTAAAATCGACGTAAGGAGCTAAGTCCGTTGGCGGAAAGACAGCGACCACAGCCGCCACGCGGGCTATCGAGTCGTTCTGCTGTTTTGAACCACCGACCGTTCCCAGCATCAAGGATAGGTGCCCACCCGCGCTAAATCCGAACACGCCCAATCGTTTCGGATCGACCTGCCATCTATCCGAGTTTTTGGCGATGAAGCTAAGGGCAAGCTGTACGTCGCTCACGCATTCAGGAACAAAGTACCGAGGGCTGCTGCCATGCCTGACCGCGAAAACCGTGTAGCCCGCATCGGACAGATGCCGAAACATTGGAGCAATCTGTTTCGGCTCAGTCCACGTCGAAACCCAACCGCCACTCACCATAAAAAGCACTCCAACTCCGTTCGCTTTTTCCTTCGGTTGAAAAACATCGAAGGTCAATGCCATGCCATCCTTGTGACCGTAAACAACGTCGGGAGTTACCTCCAAGCCATCCAACTGTGCCCGCGAGCAAGTGTTGCCCAAAAGCGTAATCGCAATCGCCAGAAAGATGGGAACATCGGTCATTCTTGCCATAATCGGTTGTTTCTGTGAGAGTTACTGCGGCTAACAGGATTCCTATGCATTGAAAACTTGCAAACGGATTGTAACCATTTTCCGATGCGATGCCGAACCCGAAACAGCTTGGCTGACTCCTTTCGGGACACAGATCATTCGACGAGTGGCCAACCTCGTGGTATACTTCGACTGCATATAATTCGCGAGAATCCCTTAGTATTTAAGGAGCAAGTTGCTCGCGATCGTAATTTTTGTTCAATTGTAGAGTTTTTCAACAAACTGTTCCCCCCTGAGTTTTAGGAGAGAAAACGAATGGCTTCTGTTTCTAGCCGTCCAGCAACCACTGTCATGACCGGTGCCGAGATCGTGGTGAAGTCGCTTGTGGACCACGGCGTAGAAGTCATTTTCGCATATCCGGGTGGATGCAGCATGCCGATGCACCAAGCGTTGACACGGTACTCCGATCGGCTCAGGACGATTCTGCCACGACACGAACAAGGGGGCGCGTTTGCGGCCCAGGGCTATGCACGATCCACGGGCAAGATCGGTGTCGTTATGGCCACAAGCGGTCCGGGCGCCACGAATCTTGTGACCAGTATTGCCGATGCAAAAATGGATAGCATTCCGTTGCTGGCAATTACCGGGCAGGTACCAACGCACGTAATCGGTACCGATGCATTTCAAGAGACGCCGATCGTGGAAGTCTGCCGCGGTATCACCAAGCATCATTACTTGGTTACCGACGTGAAGGATGTCCCTCGCGTGATGAAAGAAGCATTTCACATTGCGACGACAGGGCGACCTGGTCCCGTCTTGGTTGACATGCCAAAGGATGTTCAGCTCAGCAGTTGCGAAGTAGATTGGGATGTGCCGATGAACTTGCCCGGCTATCAACCTACGAAGCACCCCAATGCAAAGCCCGAACAAATCCGACAAATAGCTGCCGCCATCAAGCACAGCAAACGACCGGTTATCTATTGCGGTGGAGGGGTCGTGACTGGTGAAGCGGCTGCGGAACTCCGTCTGCTGGCGGAAAAAACCGGAATCCCAGTCACCATGACGGTTATGGGTCTAGGGCTTTATCCTGCCGATGGTCCTTTGTCGCTCGACATGCTGGGGATGCACGGCAGCGCGTACGCAAACTATGCAGTTCGTGATTGCGATTTGTTGATCGCTCTGGGGGTTCGATTTGACGACCGGGTGACCGGAAATCTCGCATCGTTTGCAAAGAATGCAAAAATCATTCACGTCGATATCGACGCATCCGAACTCAACAAGAACAAGATCGCGCATATCTCGGTTCGAAGCGAAATCAAATTTGCGTTAACGGAACTCAACAAGATCGTCGAAAAGCCGGATGACATTTCTGCTTGGATTTCCAATTGCAGTGCACTCAAGGCAAAGCACCCGTTCGCTTACGACGACAAGTTCGACGGAATTCTCCAGCAGCATGCGATCCGTACGCTATCGAACATGACCAAGAACCGCGACACCTATGTCACGGTCGGTGTGGGCCAACACCAAATGTGGGCAGCGCAGTTCTTTCAGTTCCGAAGACCTCGTACTTGGCATAGCAGCAGCGGACTAGGGACGATGGGCTTCGGCTTGCCGGCCGCCATGGGAGTTCAAGCAGCCAATCCTGGCGCACTGGTAATCGACATCGATGGCGATGGTTCCTTTCAAATGAACATCCAAGAACTGGCAACATTGCACTGTGAAAAGCTGCCTGTGAAGGTGTTGTTGCTCAACAACCAACACCTCGGCATGGTGGTCCAATGGGAAGATCGATTCGAGGGAGCCAATCGGGCCCATACGTACCTCGGCCCAATCGATCATGAAGAAGCCAAGGGACCTGGGTCGATGGTTGCACATTCCTATGCGTCCAATCGCTATCCGAATTTCGTCCAAATCGCGAAGGGTTATGGATGCGGTGCGGCGACGGTTCGCAAGAAGTCGGATTTGGAAGCCGCGTTGCAAGAAATGATTAGTTACCCCGGACCATTCGTATTAGACGTCGAAGTCCCGTATCAAGAGCATGTCTTGCCAATGATCCCAGGTGGCAAAACGGTCGATGACATGATTTTGAAGTGAGAACCTTTCAACGTCAGTGAAACAAAGGTTGACCGGGAATGAGGTCCGATTGAAAAGGAGCAGGATTTGTCATTTATCGCAATAGCCTTGCTGTTGTTCTTGGCGGCCATGGTCATCTTTGCAATCGATTTGATGATCCCAAGCGGTGGCGTACTCATCGGTGTAACTGCTTGTCTTGCATTTGCGGCGGTTGTTTTTGCATTTCGTCATAGCACGAGTTCTGGGATCTGGATGCTCATCGCTTCGATGGGAGCCATTCCGATCATGATGTGGTTGTTTGTCGAGGTATGGCCACGGACTCCGCTCGGGAGGCAAATGATCAGCAAGCCCGAACCGTCCGGAACGTATGTTTGGTCCGATGCCGCCAAATCAGTAAATGCCGGCTCGCTCATCGGTGCGGAGGGAACTGTTTTAAAC
>Ga0194045_1000589_pt1 | contig 11936 bp, 7 predicted proteins | sample JunL6211m_MetaG_FD_161686 | JGI IMG/M metagenome (GOLD analysis project Ga0194045, IMG submission 161686) | Anoxic zone freshwater microbial communities from boreal shield lake in IISD Experimental Lakes Area, Ontario, Canada - Jun2016-L626-11m | ecosystem: Environmental > Aquatic > Freshwater >...
TATTTGATGTTTTTTTATAGAAATAAAAATATATAAATCACCAGAAGCTCCGCCTTTTAGACCGGCTTCTCCTTCACCACTAACTCTAATTTTCATTTCATTCTCAACACCGGCAGGTATAGAAACAGCTATACTTTTTTCTTTCTCAACTCTGCCCTGTCCATGACAAAATTTACAAGGATCTTTTATAACAGAGCCCGCACCACCACAAGTCCTGCATGTTTTTTCTACTGTAAAAAAACCTTGCTGAACTCTTGTGATTCCTGCTCCACCACATGCCAAGCAATTTATATTCGCTCCATTACTAGTGCTTCCAGTACCAGAGCATGGCTCGCATTTTACTGCAGTTTTATATTGCACCGTATGCTTTTTTCCTTTGTACGCCTCCTCTAATGTGATGGTGAGGTTATATCTCAAATCTGCACCTCTTACTGCACTACTCCTTTGCTTTGAGCTTTTGGAAGAAGCATTAAAACCAGAACCAAATATACTATCAAACACCTCAGCAAAATCAGTAAAATCTGCTCTATGACTACCATGAAAACCACCCCTAGTATTGAAATCATTGCTACTAGCTGCTTCTCCATATTGATCATAGTTAGCTTTTTTAGAATCATCTTTCAATACTTCATATGCATCATTCAACTCTTTGAATTTTTTTTCTGACTCTTTATTTCCCTGATTTCTATCTGGATGATATTCTTTTGCTAATTTACGATAAGCCTTTTTAATTTCATCTTGATTAGCGGATTTTGATATCCCTAATATTTCGTAATAATTCCTTTTTGTCATTTTTTAAATCTATATTTTTTGTCTTAGATAGTGCTGTTAACGATTAATATCAAGATGTAGATGAAGAAATAATGAAATTATATAATCACCATCTAAACATCAAATCATATATTGAATCTAAAATGCATAACATCACCATCATTAACTTTATATTCTTTACCTTCTAATCTCAAGCGCCCAAATTCTTTTGCTTTTGCTTCATTGCCATATTTCACATAATCTTCATAACTTATGGTTTCAGCGCATATAAAGCCTCTCTCGAAATCAGTGTGAATTACTCCAGCTGCTTGCGGAGCGGTTGCTCCAATATGTGCAGTCCAAGCGTGAGCCTCTTTTGGCCCAATTGTAAAAAAAGTAATTAAATTCAAAGTCTTATAACTAGCTGTGATTAATTTATTGAGCCCGCTTTCTTCAAGCCCAAGCTCTTTCAGAAAAATGTCTTTTTCTGCTTTTTCACTTAAATTAGCAATCTCTTTCTCAATTTGTGCAGAAATAAGAATGACCTCAGCTCCAATATCTTTTGCTTTATTTAGCACTAAATCAGTTAAGGAATTACCATTTACTATATCAATTTCAGAAACATTGCAGACGTACAAAAATGGTTTGCTGGTTAAAAGTTGCAGCTTGTTGATTTTAGCAAAATTTTTATCGCTACTCATCGATCTAGCAGACTTTCCTTCATTTAAAACTTTCAGCACTTCCCGGAGCAACATCAGCTCTTCCGCCATCTCTGGATTTTGTTTTGCCTTTTTCTCCATATTAGCGATTCTTTTAGTAACACTCTGAAGATCTGCTAATATTAATTCTATCTCTATTATTTCGCTATCTAAAATTGGATTGACTCTTCCTTCGACATGTACAACATCTTGATTTTCAAAGCAGCGCAAAACATAGATTATACAGTCGACCTCCCTGATATGAGCTAAAAATTGATTTCCCAGTCCTTGGCCTTCATGCGCACCTCTAACTAATCCAGCGATATCAACAAATTCAATCTGCGCATCAATTGTTTTTTTAGATCCAGCAAGCTCTGCCAATTTATTTAATCTTTTATCAGGAACAGCAACACATCCAAAATTTGGATCTATTGTGCAAAAAGGATAATTTGCTGCGTCCGCGCTGCAACTACCACTTAATGCATTAAATAAAGTTGATTTGCCAACATTTGGTAACCCTACTATGCCACATTTTAACGTCATTAAGTATATCCTCAATCAATCTTCTTATTAGGCACTGTTAACACAGTGCTTATTAAATGCAAGGAAAAACTTATCCTTACCCTCTACCAACAACACGTTGATGTTTTTTATGATTTTTTCTATCATCATATCGATAATTTCATTTTGCTCTTTTGTGAATTTTTTTAATACATAATTAGCAATATCACCGCTATGTTCTGGCCTCGATATACCAATCCTGATTCTCCAATAATTAGACCCTATATATTGATCAATAGATCTTAAGCCATTATGCCCACCATTACCACCACCAATTTTAATTTTGAGCTTACCAATTTCTAAATCAAGATCATCATGAAAAACAAAAATTCTTTCTGGCAAAATTTTAAAAAACTTAGAAGCTTCAACAACAGATGCTCCAGAAGCATTCATATAAGTTAGTGGCTTTAGAAGTACAAAATTATTGGAAGAAATTTTCGAATAAAGGCCATGGAATTTATTGCTAAAAGTATTCATATTATAATTAGCGGATAATCTATTTATTACTTCAAATCCGACATTGTGTCTCGTTCCAACATATTCTTGCCCAGGATTCCCAAGACCAACTAATAAATTGAGCATTTCTTTTCCAAAATTCTAAAAACCTCCTAATAACATAAAATAAAAAGATAACAATTGATAATTTGAATTTGTAATAATTCATTCCATTGCTGTATAACTAATTTTATTTATTCAATTTAAAAAATATATGAAATTTTTTTATCATAAATACGATCTACCAAATGATATATCATTTGAAAACGACATAGCTGTTGATTGTGAAGCAATGGGCTTAAATATTATGCGAGATAGACTTTGTGTAGTGCAAATAGGAGATGGTATGGGCAATGCGCATCTGGTGCATTTTCCATCGTCACAGTATTCAGCTCCAAACCTTAAGCGCCTGTTGATGAATGAAAAAATCACTAAAATTTTTCATTTTGCTCGCTTTGATTTGGCAATAGTGCAGCATTATCTTGAAGTTAAATTAAAGAACGTGTATTGTACGAAGATAGCTTCCAAATTAAGTAGAACGTACACAGATTCACATAGTTTACGAGAACTTTGTAGTGAATTGCTTGATATAAAGATATCCAAACAGCAGCAACGTTCTGATTGGGGTGCGGCGGAGTTAAATCAACAGCAAATAGAATATGCAGGCTCTGATGTTTTGTATTTGCACTCGCTGCGTTCAATTCTAACACGAATGTTAGTAAGAGAGAAGAGGGTAGACATAGCGCAACGATGCTTTGATTTTTTATCTACCAGAGCAGAGTTAGATCTAATTGGTTGGAATGATTTAGATATATTTGCTCATAATTAATTTTTTTGATTTTTTAAAATGAAATATGAGAGAGTGTTAGAAAATTTTTTGGAGATGCTTTCAGCTGAACGCTCCGTGGCTCAAAATACGATATATGCATACAAAAATGATATATCAAAATTTTTAAATCACGTCTCTATTTCAAACTTAAAATTTGAAGAAATGAATATAGCGTTTTTAGAAAATTATTTAGCGAGCGTTAGGCAAAAACAGAATGCTAGCACAAGAACTTTATCAAGAAAAATTTCATCTATACGACAATTTTTTGATTTTTTGCTATCAGAAAGATTGATTGAGAAGAATATCGCAATAGATTTAATTATGCCTAAAAAATCAGTGGATCTCCCCAAAGCTATATCAAAAAATGAAATAAATTTACTTTTGAAATATGCATATGGTATTCCTACATATGAGGGTATCAGAGTTGCAGCAATGCTTGAATTACTTTATGCAACAGGAGTTCGTATTTCTGAGCTTTTAACTTTAAAACTGCAATCGTTGCAAAGGAATTATGGTCAAAAAATAGCAACTCATTATATGATGATCAAAGGAAAAGGTGGAAAGGAAAGAATCGTGCTTTTAAATAATTGTGCAGCTGAAACGCTCTCAAATTACTTAACTATAAGAGGAGATTTTATAAAAAGAGGCATGAAAACAGATTGGTTATTCCCCTCTTATAGCAAGCTTGGAAAAATAAATCACCTAACTAGACAAAGATTTGGTCAAATTTTAAAAGAAGTTGCAATTAACGCTGGAGTTGACCCTGATATAGTATCTCCTCATAAAATTAGGCATTCTTTTGCTACGCACATGTTGCAAAATGGCGCGAATCTAAGATTGGTGCAAGAGCTGCTGGGACACTCTGATATATCATCTACGCAGATATATACGAAAATTAGCGATGACCAAGCTACTAAATTGGTTTTTGAAAAACATCCATTGAAGTGTTCTTAATTTATAATGAGTACTTTTTAATATATGTCACTTCATGTAGAGCAGATTAAATCTAGAATATTGATTTCAAGAATTATTGGTGAAAAAGTTGTTTTGAAAAGTCGTGGAGCTGGTGAATTTAGCGGCCTCTGCCCATTCCATAAAGAAAAAACACCATCTTTTGCTGTAAGTGATAATAAAGGTTTTTATCATTGCTTTGGTTGTGGTGCGCATGGAGATATATTTTCATTCTTAATGAATGCAGATGGCTATGATTATAAAACTTCTTTACAAACACTTGCGGCGTTAGCGGGAGTTAATTTACCTTCCTATTCAAAAGATCATAATAGTAGTTATAAAAAATTTTATGATATTTTAGAAAAAATAACTCAAATATATCAAAGAAATTTATACGATAAAAATGGTCAGCTCGCTCTATCATATATAAAAAATCGTGGCATTAGTGAATCAATAATAAAAAAATACCGATTAGGATTTGCTTCCTTAGACAGAAATTCATTAATTGATGAATTAAGAAAAGATTTCGATATACAAGATATAAAAAATAGCAACATTTTTTATATGAAAGATGATGAAAAAATATTTGATTCTATGAGGGGTAGGTTAGTTTTTCCTATAATGGATAAATCAAGTAAAGTTATAGCGTTTGGCGGAAGGATCTTGGAAGCTGGACAGCCAAAATACCTTAATTCCGCTGAAAATTCATTGTTTGAAAAGGGTAAGATTTTATATGGTTTAAATTTTGCCAAAAGCTCAATGCATAAAATCCAAAAAGTTATAATAGTAGAGGGCTATATGGATGTGTTAGCTCTTGCTGAAATTGGAATAGAAAACACAGTTGCGCCACTTGGAACAAGTTTAAAGATTGAGCAGATTAAGGATTTATGGCAATTAGTGGATAATGCAGTGATATGTATGGATGCTGATGAAGCCGGTGTCAAAGCTGCTTATCGTACTGCCATTGAAGCACTTTCTTTCATTACTCCTTCTAAGGGTTTGCAATTTATTAATTTAAATGGTGAAAAAGATCCAGATGAAGTGATCAAAAATAAAGGAAAAGATATGATGATTGGGTGCATTGAGAAAGCAATTAATTTATCAGAATTTCTCTTTAGCTTTTTTAAAAACAAGATCAGTGACAATTCGCCTGAATCAAAAGCCTTACTTAAAAAGGAATTAGATGACTTAGTGAAAAAAATTAATGATCATTTATTGCAAAATGAATATAGGATGTATTTTAAAAATCAGCTTTTTGAAGCAACATCATTTAAAAGATTTTCAAAATTTCAGAATGACAATTCTATTAGTATCCCAGCTATAATCAATAAAGCTAGTGCTGAAAACTCATATATAATAACAGCTTTTTATATTTTATTACAAAATTTAGAATTTTTAGAAGAAAGTACTATATATGAAACCGTTATAAGGCTTGACATATCAGATCAAAGATTAGATAAAATTAGAAGCTACCTACTTAATTTTAATAAAAAAGATGCTGATTCTGAAATATATGAAATAATACAGGAAATAAATTTAGCTGCAAAAATCGTTGAGCCTCAAACCAAGGCGTTTTCTCATAAACAGATTTTAATGCGTGCTTTAGATCTGCATTCGTTATATATTATCCAGCAGCAAGTAAAAAAAACAGAAAAAGATCTGATTATGAATGGTTCAGAATCTACGCTATCGAGACTTATGTCTTTGAGAGAACATGAATCAAAATTGAAAAAGCAATTAAATATAATCTAAAATAGAGTGAATCAGTATGTCAATAGTCAATAACAAAAAAAAAGAGACGGGTGTAGTCGTAGATAACAATGAGGATGCATTACAGGAGCCTCTTAAAAAAGTTAAAGATATTAATGCTACGCCAATACTTTCAGATGATGAAATAAAGGCTCTTTCCATTTCTCAAGAGAGTGATAGTGACTCTACTCTTGATCCAATTGAGGGCATATCAATTAGTAGTGGAAAGCGTCATGAAGAAGATGAGAGTGAATCAGGTTTATTCAACAATAAGTCTGAATTAGATGCGCAAGTAGAAGTTGAAGAAAGCGATGATTCCGCTCCAAGAAGCGATGATCCTGTCAGATTTTATTTAAAAGAGATGGGAGGTCAAGTTCTGCTAACTAGAGAAAAAGAAGTTGAAGTTGCTAAAAATATTGAAGAAGGTAGGAGAAAAAGAATAGCTTTTTTATTTCGCAGTCCATTATCTGTTCGTTCTGTTATAAAAATTTATGAAGATCTTACTCATGATTTAATAAGTCTTAGAAGTATCATAGATCTTGATGCCAGATATGCTGAAGAATTTCAGAAGCATGATTTTATCAACGATGGTGAAGAGACAGAAACAGAAGATGATAAGCTTGACACTGAAGATGGTATAGAGGAATTAGAAGAGGATAATTTCGAAAATGCTTCTATTTTGAGAATGGAAAGTGAATTGAGGCCTAAAGTTATAGAATCATTAGGAAAAGCTTCAAAACTTGGAGAGCAGATTTTAAAATTACAGCAGGAAAAACTTTCGTTAGCCATAAAAGGGCTGAAATTATCCAAAAAGCAGCAAGAGAATTACGATAATCTAATTTCTCAGCTCTCTGACATTATGTTGGAATTGAAATTGAATGAAAACAATATAGGACGACTCCTTGATGAGTTATATACAGCAAATAAGGGCTTGATAAAACTTGAGACAAGCTTTTTAAAATTTGTTATAGACAGTGGTGTAGATAGAACATTATTTCTCAAGAATTACTTAGGTAATGAGCTGAATTCTGAGTGGATTAAGAAGCTCTCAACAACTCCGAAATATAGCTCATTTGTTGAAAGTGCTGAAGTATCAGAATTTTGTCAAAATATTTCTGAGATAGCAATTAATTTAGGAATAGATATATCAAGCTTCAAGGAGCTTGTTATAGAGGTTCAGAAATCTGAAAGGATGGTCACGAAGGCTAAGAAGGAAATGATAGAAGCTAATTTGCGATTAGTTATATCAATTGCAAAAAAATATGCCAATCGCGGCTTACAATTTTTAGATTTAATTCAAGAAGGCAATATAGGGTTGATGAAAGCCGTTGATAAATTTGAATACAAACGAGGTTATAAATTTTCAACATATGCCACATGGTGGATAAGACAAGCTATAACTCGTTCTATAGCGGATCAAGCAAGAACTATTAGAATTCCTGTGCACATGATCGAGACGATAAATAAAATTCTTCGCACATCAAGACAAATTATGCACGAAATAGGAAGAGAACCGACACCAGATGAAATAGCAAAAAAACTTGGTATGCCTATAGAGAAAGTGCGAAAAGTTTTGAAAATTGCTAAAGAACCAATGAGTCTTGAAAATCCAGTTGGATCAGAGGGAGATGAGGGGAGTGTACTTGGCGATTTTATTGAAGATAAAAATGCATTGCAGCCAGTTGATTCAGCAATAAGGTCAAATTTGAAAGAAGTTACAACGAGGGTGTTGGCATCACTAACTCCAAGAGAAGAAAGAGTTTTGCGTATGAGATTCGGAATAGGAGTGAATACTGACCATACTCTTGAGGAAGTTGGCCAGCAATTTTCAGTAACTAGAGAGCGCATAAGGCAGATTGAAGCAAAAGCTTTGCGCAAACTTCGAAGACCTAACAGAGCGAAGAAATTAAAAGGTTTCGCATAATAGCTTATGTAATTTATTATGGAATTAGAAAAGGTGTATCGTCATTTAGAAGCAAATAATTCTTTGTCAGAAACTGAACAGCGAATGCTGAAGCGATGGCAATCTCTTGATATATTCAAGAAATCCATTAAAGGAGATTCCAATTATGTCTTTTATGATGGTCCTCCTTTTGCAAATGGTTTACCGCATTATGGTCATCTTTTAACAGGATTCATCAAAGACACTTTTGCTCGTTACCAAACAATGCTTGGCAAAAAAGTTGAGCGCAGATTTGGTTGGGATTGCCATGGATTACCGGCTGAGATGGAGGCAGAAAAAGAGTTGAAAATTTCTGGAAAGCAAGAAATAGAGAATTTTGGCATTGAGAATTTCAATCAATACTGCAAAACTTCAGTGCTCAAATACACCAATGAATGGCAGAATTATGTCAATAGACAAGCTAGATGGGTGGATTTTGAAAATGACTATAAAACCATGGATAGAAATTACATGGAAAGCGTTATTTGGGCTTTTAAAGAGTTGTACAAAAAGGGCCTTGTGTATGAATCAATGCGTGTTATGCCTTATTCTTGGGCTTGCCAGACCCCTGTTTCAGATTTCGAAACTAAGATGGATAATGCTTATAGAGAAAAACATAGTAAGGCAGTCACTGTAGCTGTAAAATTAAGGAGCAAAATTTCTTCTTTACCAGATTTACCAACGTATTGCCTCATATGGACGACGACTCCTTGGACATTGCCTTCAAATCTGGCAATTGCTGTTGGAAAAGACATTGAATACGTTGCTGTTTTAAAAAATGACAAAATATATTTAATTGCCACATCTTTACTGCTTAAATACAAAAATGAACTAGATGGAGAGATTATTGCAAAAATCAATGGCGATGAGCTATTAGGTAAAACATACCATCCCATTTTCAATTATTTTACTGATCAAAAAAATGCTTTCGTAATACTGCACGGAGATTTTGTCACTACAGAAGATGGAACTGGCATGGTGCATATCGCTCCTGGTTTCGGCGAAGATGATTTCAACTTATGCAAACAATATGAAATAGAAGTTGTTTGCCCTGTAGATAGTGCCGGCAAGTTCATCTTGCCTGTTATTGATTATGTAGGCAAGCAGGTTTTCGAAACAAATGATGATATTATAATTTATTTAAAAAAACAAAATGCATGGATAAAAACAGATCAGTATATACATAACTATCCGCATTGCTGGAGAACTGATACTCCTTTGATATATAAAGCTATACCTTCTTGGTATATCAAAGTTACTGCTATTAGAGATAAAATGATTCAAAACAATCAACAAATTAATTGGATTCCTAATCATGTTAAAGATGGTTTATTTGGCAAATGGCTTGAAAATGCAAGGGATTGGTCGATTTCACGTAATAGATATTGGGGATGCCCTATCCCTATTTGGCAAAGTGATGATCCGACATATCCTCATATAGAAATTTATGGATCGGTAGCAGAGCTCGAAGAAGCATTTGGTGTGAAAGTAGAAGATTTACACAGACCTTTCATAGACACATTAGTGAAGAAAAATCCTGCTGACCCAACTGGAAAATCAATGCTCAGAAGAGTTACTGATGTTTTAGATTGCTGGTTTGAGAGCGGTTCAATGCCATATGCACAACAGCACTACCCTTTTGAAAATAAAGAAAAATTTGAAAATAATTTTCCAGCAGACTTCATAGTTGAGTATGCAGCTCAAACTAGGGGCTGGTTTTATACATTAATGGTTTTATCAACGGCTCTTTTTGATAAACCTCCTTTTTTGAACTGTATTTGTCATGGTGTTATTTTAGGAAATAGTGGGCAAAAGTTATCTAAGCGTCTGAAAAATTACGTTGATCCAAATGAAGTCTTTGAAACTATAGGTGCAGATGCATTGAGATGGTTTATGCTCTCATCTGTAGTAATGAGGGGTGGTGAATTAATTATAGATAAAGATGCTAGCTCTATAAAAGAGGTATTTAGATTAGCAATCAAACCAGTTTTGAATTCCTATAACTTCTTTTCGATGTATGCCAATGCTGATAGAATTAAAGCAGTTTTTGATCTTTCATCTGAAAATTTTATGGATCAATATATTATTTCCAAGTGTCTAAATGCAATAGAAATTATTAAAAACTCCATGGATCTTTATGATATAATTACTGCAACTAAAGCATCAGAGGATTTTTTTGAAGTTTTAACTAACTGGTATATAAGAAGGTCTAGAGAACGTTTTTGGAGATCTGAAATAAATTCTGATAAAATTTATGCTTATAATACTTTATTCAGCGTATTGATATTGATATGCAAAGCAATTGCTCCTCTGTTGCCATTAACCACCGAAGCTATTTTTCTCAATTTGCTCAAAGTTGAAGATAGTAACGACATTAGTATACATTTAGAAAATTACCCTGGAATTGACCGTACTTTGATAAAAAAAGATCTAATTCAAAGTATGGATAGGGTTATGAACGCATGTAATGCTGTTCTGTCATTGCGTAATGCACTTGGAATTAGAGTGAGGCAACCTCTAACAAAAGCAATTTTTGTTGGGGTATCTGAAGATGAAGTTAACGATGAAATGAAAAAGTTAATTTTAGATGAGATTAATGTTAAATCTTGGGAAAATTTGCCGAAATCTGAGATTACGAAGTACGCTACCATGAAAATAAAATTAAATTTACCAATTATCGGGAAAAGAATCCCGGCTGATATAAAGCAATTAATTTTATCTTCAAAAACAGATAATTGGCATTTCAAAGATGATAAAGTTATTTTAGATAGAATAGAGTTATTGCCTGAAGAATTTTCAATAATTTTAGAACCCAAACAAGAATATAAAAATATTGCGAATGCTTTGAGTACAAATGATTCTTTGATTATTCTAGATACCGTAATTACCGAAGAATTAAAAGAAGAGGGTATTGCGAGAGATGTAGTAAGAATTATACAGCAGGCAAGGAAAGATAACAATTTCGCTATCACAGATAAAATTAAATTATATATAAAAACAGAGAGCAGCTTAATCAAAAATTCTATCGATAAATGGAAAAATTATATAGAGAATCAAACACTAAGTAGTATCATGGAGCTGATTGAAGACAATATAATGTATTCAGAGCACTTTAATATAGAGCACGGTGAGATCCAATTAATGATGGATAAACTTCGAAATTCATAAATAAATCGCTCACATAACTGCATATATAGTAAAATCTACATGAGCTGTGAATAACGCTCTACTAACTTAGATGGAATTACTATATATCGATATTTGATTTGAAAATTGACCTACAATCCTAAAAATTATATAGCTAAATTTCGAAATATAAGTAAAAAATTTTTTATTAATATTGAGTCTAATTTATCAAACTTAATATTATAGCCCAATGCATAAAGTGAAGATATTTGATTAGGCATCAAACCACACGGCTTGATGAATTTAAAGTTCAATAAATTTGGAGAAATATTTATGGCTACACCGTGATATGTTACCCATCTTTTTAATTTAAAACCAATTGATACTATCTTTTTTTTATCTTGATTTTTGTCAATCGGCCATGACCATATACCAATATTTGTTGAATCTGCTTCGCAATTCACACCAAGCTCTCTTAATGAGACCACAAGCCATTTGCATATATCTGCGACAAATCTTCTTATATCTGCATTAGGTCCATAAAGTTTTTTTAAATCAAGCATCATATAAACAACTCGCTGACCAGGCCCATGATAAGTTTGTAGACCACCACGATCAGTTAGAAAAACAGGAATATCAGAGTTTGATGTAATATCATTATCTTTAGCAGATGCGCCAACAGTGTAAATATGGTCATGCTCCAAAAACCATAAAGTGTTGCTATGATTCTTTTCAATGATTTGATTAACAATTAATAACATTGAAGAAAAAGCTTCTTGATAAGAAATTTTTTTCTCAAAGGATAAGCAAGAAAGGAAGGAGTTTGAAAACAAAC
>Ga0194045_1000591_pt1 | contig 11906 bp, 10 predicted proteins | sample JunL6211m_MetaG_FD_161686 | JGI IMG/M metagenome (GOLD analysis project Ga0194045, IMG submission 161686) | Anoxic zone freshwater microbial communities from boreal shield lake in IISD Experimental Lakes Area, Ontario, Canada - Jun2016-L626-11m | ecosystem: Environmental > Aquatic > Freshwater >...
GTTTTACGTGAGGCCAGCGATAGGTTCGCCTTGGTAAATGTGGTGCGGTCGGTCGGCTGCATCTTTCCAAACGGCAGTCGAGGGAATTCCGAGTGCTTGGTAAATGGTGGCCGCAAAATTCTCGGGTTTGACTGGTAATTCGGACGGATATGCACCATGCGCGTCCGATTTCCCAACCACGTTGCCACCGCGCACACCACCACCAGCGAAGAAGACCGATTGGACGGCTCCCCAATGATCGCGGCCCGGCAATTTGTAATGGGACGGAAGCACTGTGATTTGTGGAGTACGACCAAACTCGCCCGCCATCACGATCAGTGTCTCGTCGAGTTCACCTGTCGATTGAAGGTCGTCTAGCAATGCCGACACCGCGCGATCCGTGGGCGGTAGGAGGGCGTTCTTCAAGTGGGGAAACGCATTGCCGTGCGTGTCCCACGTTTCGTCGTTCCCTAAATTAACTTGAACCAAGTTCACTCCAGCCGATACCAACCTACGCGCCATCAACAAAGACCAACCAAAGGAATTGCGTCCGTAGCGGTCGAGCGTCTTTGCATCGGCATGCGTCACGTCCAACGCCTGTTGTACGGTCTGCTCGGTCAGCAGTGAAATCGCACCTTGCCGGAGCCGATCGAATGATTGCGTTTCGGCAAAGCCAGACAATACGCTCCTTTGATGCTTCAGCGATTCGAGTAATTGCAGGCGTCCCGCCACCACCTTTAAGCCTAAGCCCTCGGGCAATGTTAGCTGTGGAGCTTGGAAGAGGCGTGCGTCTGGCTTACCGCGATCTTGATGGTCAAAGCCAAACTCGGGGAATGCACCATACGAAGTATTATGAAATGGCGAAGCCTCAATCATCCACGGGTCGTGTTGCGATCCCATCTCACCTGCGTGTTGGCCGGGAATGATTCTACCCGTGGAATGAACCAAACGTTCGGGAAGCATAACCGCCGTGGGCAGATTGTTGCGGGAATGGGTCGCACGACCTGCGACCGACGCAATGGAGGGTCGATCGGTGCGATTCGAGCCGTTTGGGTTGAAACCTGTCGGCAGTTGCGAATGCCCGGTAAGCATGATGTGATGTGCCGCAGAATGATCATTCGAACCGTGCGTCAGCGATCGACATACGGCCCATAACGGACTTCGGTCCGCTAGCATCGGTAAATGTTCGCAAATTTGGAGGCCGGGCGTGCGCGTGGCGATCGGCTTGAATTCTCCACGGATGTTTTCCGGAGCGTTCGGCTTCATGTCGAAGCTCTCGTGTTGAGCGAGACCGCCGGACAAAAAAATGAAGATGCATGACTTGGCTTTGCCGAGGGGCAGAGTGGACTGAGCTGCCGCATTGGCTTGACGCAGCCCCGACAGATGATTCAACCCGAGCCCAAGGATTCCAATGGCTCCTGCTTGAATCGCTGTCCGTCGCGGAACGATGGGATGATGCCAAGAGTGATGTGATTTCATCGAAAGGCATTGGTAGGTAGGTGGAGATCGTCGAGTCAACGCTCGTCTATCTTACCAGCTAAAAAACACAATTGCGACCAGAGATTGGTACGACCCTAGGATTTCTACGCTTGCTAAGCACATCCGCAACTGTTTTTCAACGCAGTGAGCCGTTGGGCGATAGCCCCGGTTTTCTAATTGCTCGACATTCGTCGAGAACGGGGGCTATCGCCCAACGGCACTCAGTTTGTTTCACTCGAAGACTCATACCGTTGTGCTTAGCGTCGGTAGAAATCCGAAAACGCCTCGCGCCAGGATGGTATTTTTGGAGCTAGTCGATGACTTAAGAAACCGACAGCACGCTTGCTCTGATGGTCCTGCAGATACTGTTGGTACGTTGCACGTGTCTCTTCCGAGGAGTGGAGCAAAAAGGTCACGATGCTCCATGCGTCTCGGTACTCTTTAGGGTTCAAGCCAGAACCGAATTCCATCCTCTCCATTTTTTGCAAATCCACAACTTGGCCATACCGAACTTGCGAACGAGTCGCGTGCAAATGCGACGTGTGCCCAATTGGATTTTCGCCAATCGTTTCAAAGTACTCCGCCAATCCTTCGTCTTGCCAAAGAGGCAGGGTTAGTCCGCTCACATCCAAAAGGGCGTGCGTACACTCATGCCGAACATCGCAAATCCACCCGTCATGAAAATACGTGAGTACCAGACCAGGTCCTCTGTGTCGTATGTACAGCGCTCCCCGATTTGGTGCGGTTGGAAATATTCTGTGCGCATAAGCATCTAACGCTTCACGATTCTCAAGGACCACGACTTGTATCAATTCCTGTGCAACCGATACCTGCAGAGTCTGACTCAATTCGGCTGGCAAGCTGCATAGCGACGGCAAGTACGCTTCGAACTGAGCGGCCGGAACGGTGCTGTGAATGCAGAATTGACCTGCCGTGTGCTCGACCGGCCAGGTTGGTTCTTGTGACCATGAGCAAACCGAACTCGCGATTACGGTTGTAAACCCTATCGCCGCAATCAAGCAAAGTCGCAGCAGAGTAGTACCAATAGGCTGGGGGCAGGTAGGACGGGCATATCTGCGGTGAAGTCGCACCGCAAAGTCACTTAAAGAATTCATTTTCGGATGTCGGTTTGAACTCTTGCATCGAAGTCAGGATCTTGGCAATGCGACTTCGGTCGAGGTCCGACAAAGACTCCGTCAGGTTCAAGCGAGCGATGACCACTTCAGGCTTGTTGCCACCAACAATAGTCCTGCGAAGTTCGGTGGGTAATTGCGATTGATCGACCAGCATCTTATTCAATTGGAGACGCAGTTGTGGCGGCACGTGGCGATAAAGTCCATTGATCCTTGTTACCCAGTCTGAAAATTCGCCGTAGCTTGCTGCGATTTCCTTCTTGGCCGTAGTAGGCTGGAACGTGTAACGAATCGATTTGTTACTGATGGAAATGAAATTATCTGCTTCTCGTTCAGGTAGGCCTTGGATAGCAAATGCGGCTTGCTGCTGGGGAGTTAACAACGCTAGTGCTTTCTCAAGTTGGGTCTCAATGACCTGCATGTCCAAATGCACCAACGATCGTTTTCGCTCGTCAAGCAAAGTGATTCGACCCTTGGCAGAATCAACCACGGTGTGGCGACCCGCGAAATCATCCAGCTCAATGGTTAGGCCATCGGAAAAGATCGTCTGCACACTTGAAATGGGCGGTTTTGTGTCATCAATGTAGATGTCAATTCGAATCTGGAAATCTTTCAATGGCAATGCATTGGTCACTTTCCGAGAACCTGCCAATTGAATTGTTGATGGTGGTTGGGTGTTCGGCTGTGCTTCAGCCCTTTCCGCGACCGTAAGAATGCAAATCATGATTGCTAAATGTGTGACAAATTGCCGAGCAATAGTCAACCGCTTGAGGGGAAAATTGGAAGACGTCATTTTGGAAACGATCGGTTCGCTGAATTTGGTTAACGATAGGATTGAATCGAAGCACTACTCGCATCTTTGGCCACGTCGATCGATGGATCGTAGGGATAAAATATGCGACCGACGCGTTGGGCGATTTCGGAAATATAAAACCTCTGAAAAGTCGCTTCATCGGTATCGGTGAAAGGGACGCCCATGCTTGGAAAGACAAAATCAGGAAATGCTTTTCGAAAAACCGGGCTGCCACCTTCCGAAACTTTGTGAACCGTAACGGTGGTAGTGCTCGTGCCTTTGTAGAGCGTTTGGCCGTCGCGAAGCTTCAGGTTTGCAACGTCGATCGCGACAACGTAGTCTGCACTAAGCCGACTGCCAATCAGCGACATGCCTTGTTCGTTTGCGGGCATGTCACTGATAATACGACTTACCTCTTCTTGGTTCACCATTTGGATTTTTTTGACATTGGTGGCCAAGAGAATATGCACATGGTTGGACATGATGATTCCACATGCATCCGCATTGAGTCCAGCGGGGGTACTGACAACCACCGCCACTTTTTTCTCCTTTAACTCATCAAACTCAGCGGGCGTATCCGTTCCTTTAATGATTCGCACCATGTTCGCTGCGAATGAAAGGCATCCAGAACTACACAATAGCGTCGTGGATAGAAACAGGAGGATGCCCAACCTGAATACCAAGGTTCTCGTTGGGGTGATATTTTTATGTCGAACGTGGGTGCGGTTGCTTGCAGCCATGCAGGAATCCTTTCCTATCGCATTTTACCATGCAGAAAACTGAGTTTAGCGCTCTCTTTGTCGGTGCTTGTATCAAACCGATTCAGCGAAAGCTAGACGGATCAGCCACTCGGCGATGGAAATCAACACAATGGCGATCAGTACAGGAACTGATACCCGCGAAAACCATTTACGATTGCTCGTCTTTCCACGAATGGCCAAAATAAGAAGACACGGGACGATTGCAGCCGTAAATACGCAAAAAAGAACTCCAGCCGTGTTGCATCGAAGGCCGCTATGGATGTCGCCATTGAGGGTATGTGCCCACGAGGTAGTCATTCCGCACCCAGGGCATCGTATCCCAAAATAGGTAACCATGGTGCAGCCAGGCAATCCGAGCTGACGATGCGTACCAATTCCCGACGGGTCTGGATTTAACCAAGCGGCGACGGCGAGCAGCATTGCCAAGACGACTCCTAGCAAAAGCAAACCTGTTCTTTCCGTTCGGGTTAAGTGAACGGAACGTTGGCGAAGATGGGAGGTTGGGGTGGTTGGAGTGTCCATTTTTTGGCATGCAATCGCAATCTGACGTCTAGTAGTCGCACTTTTCCAAATACATTTCGTTTAACAGTCAGCCGTAGGCGTACTGTCGAAGCCGCAAAGTACGCCTTCGGCTGACTGTTAAACGACTAAATCAACAAGCCGTTACGCGTCGGGTTGCCATTTGCGCAATCTCTGTGTCCCACGATAAGCCGACTATGGTGATATTGGTATTTGTCTCGTCACTTCATTAAGCTAAGCCATTGGAACCAATTCCACCATGCTTATCTCAGGGAAGCAATTCAATCGCATGTTCCTAATCGACGCGACCCCTTTCGTTATATGCAGCCAATGATTCTGCCATTGATGCAGCCCGCGAACAAAGCGTTTGTCCTTGACGGGTGCAAACGGAGTACTGCCCCATGGCAGCGTTAACTGCCCGCCGTGAGTATGTCCCGATAACATCAAGTCCCAATCGGACTTTTCGATATCGTCCTTTGTGTCTGGATTGTGAGACATCACGATCCTTGGAATTTTTTCGCTTCTTGGCGAAAGCAACTCACCTGGCACAAAGTCGTTTGACCAGAGGTCGCCAAATCCAACTAATTCAAATGGGTTTTTGCGGGGTAACGCGACTTCGCAGCTCGCGTTCATCAAGACCCGCACATTGGCTTTTTCAAGCATTTCAATCACTTTGGTTGGCCGATTGTATCCGCCACGGCTGACGAGCCATTCGCCACCATCGTGGTTTCCGGTGGTCCCAAACGTCGGTGCGATCTTGGAAAGTCTCTCCAAGATACGTGAATAGGCGTTCCACTCGTCCCAGCTCAGAGTAATGAAGTCGCCCGTCAAACATACTACGTCTGGTTTTTGTTGGAGTCCCAATTCGACTGCGTGCTCAATGAAGTCGAGCGGCACATCATCCGAAGCATGCAGATCCGAAATTTGCAAAATCCGGATTCGTTCGGAACCCGCCGGCAACAAAGGAACACGATGCACTCCCAGGCCCAACCAATTGGGTTCGACAAATCGCATGTCGGTGTAGACTACCGCAGCGACTGCAGCCAAGCCGCACATCATCCTTCGGCGAGTCCACCGAGTGAACTGTCGAGGTTGAGACTCATTCATTTCAACTTCGTTTTTCATAGCTTGGTATCAATCGTCAAAACGACTCATGGATAAAAAATTTTAGTCAATGAAAGAATTGTGAATGGTTTACTCGCTTCTCGGAATGGTAGTGCCACATGGTAGCGCCACATGGTAGCGCCCCATCCACATTGAGGTGAACGAATCGATTGTGCGGAGTTTAATGGAGAAGTAGTTTTTTTGGCGAAATGGATTTCCATTCATTTCTACCCGTAAAGCAGGCGAAAGCAACTCTTACGGGTCTTTCTGCGACAACATTTGGGATGCGCGGGGGAACTATTTGAGGCAGGGACGCCTAAGTTATTGCCAGCACCAAGTCGGTAGTCAGTGCTTTCAACCATTGTGAGGCGTCCAGTCATGCGTGCTAAATCTGCTTTGTTACTTGTTGTCGCGTTGGGCTGCGGCGTCGTCGCAGCCGTTGCGATCAGCCAAGTCGTGCTTGCTCAAAAGACAGGTGAAGTCCACACGGTTGGGATCTTAGTCGTTGCCAAGGACCTTTCGGCGGCGTCGAAGTTATCCGCAGACGCATTCAGGCTTGAACAATGGCCAGTCGATCGCGTTCCGGTGGGTGCTCTATCGGATCCAAAAATGGTCGAAAACAAGTTCACCAACCAAAGGCTGTACGCGGGGGAACCGATCATCGATGCCAAACTGTCAAACAAAGGCAAGGAATTTAGTGTGCCTGCGGGTTACCGGATTTTTGACATCCAAGTTCGCGATGATTCCGGTGGAGTCGGTTACATCGGCCCAGGCGATCACGTGGACGTCTTCGGTTACTTCGATAAGGGAGCCCGCGTCAATGCTGCCAGAAGCGTCAAAGTAATGGAAAATCTAGAAGTGGTCATGATCGACGGAGTGGCGGTTGTCGATATCGAAGCAACGACCCCCAAAAAAACCAACACGATGCAATTGCTTGTGAAAGACACGCAGTATGTTGTCCTCGACACGGCATCGAACCTGGCAAATGGAAAGCTGAGATTGGCCCTTCGGCCACGCGAGCAAGTTGCGAATGGAAATACGCTCGATGATGGCGAGAGTTTCATGTCTTGGCTCAAAGAATCCGAGGCCCAACCGATTGTGGAGCGAACAATCGCAGATCCAATCAAGGTCCCTTTGCTTGAACGCCAAAAAGATCACGACATGCTCGTCGTAACGGCAAACAAAACGTCAAAGTACCGAATGGTGGACGGACAAATGGTGGAACAGCAACCCAAGAACACCGTCGAATCCGAAACGCCGCCTCTCGGTGGTACTCAAAGCCAAAGCGATCAATCGCTGCCAGCGACCAAGAAGTCGCCCGCCGCTCTCTCAGCTCCGCCATCCGTTCAACCGCCCCCATCCATTCCACCGGTAGATCCAGCCAACTCCGTGCAACCGAACTTGAACTGGGATCCAACGAGCGGAGCTTGGCAAACTGGGGGCTTTAAGGCAACCTACCCCAGCGAGAAGTGATCTCGCGCTACCCATTATGTCGAAGAGTACAATTGAGTAGTCGCTGATAACCCCTAGGTTGGAAACGACGACCCGTTTTCAGGCCAAGTCACGGATGACAAAACCCAAAAACGGACCTCATCATACTGCTCAACTGGTGGCAGTAAGTTCGAATCATGTTCACAGGGAAGTGAATCAAGATGGGGCCAGAAAAATACGCTTTGACACGAAGCTTGTTCGGTGCTTTCGTGATAAGCCTAATTCTATTTGGGCCACTAAACCCAACGGGTCGACTCTGTTTTGCGCAAGAGGAAACGATAATTCCCAGCGGACGATTGGCGATATCCAAATCCCAGCAGTCTTTGCAAATGATCGTTTCGACTTCGCAATACTTGACCTTTCCCCAGCCTATCCCAGTCGCTACGGTCCAAAACGACGTAAGCATTCAAGTTAAGCCAACCGGCAGAAATGAAATACTGGTTTCGGCGATCTCAACAGGGGTCGCTCAGCTGGATGTCAAAGGCGAAGACGGAACTGTCTACAATGTACAGGTTGTGGTCACTGGCGACGCTCGCGAATTGCAAGCCATTTTGTCCCAGGAATTTCCGACCGCCACACTTCAAGTGCGTCCGATCCAACAAGCCGTTATTATTTCGGGCCAAGTGACGGTCGACGCTCATGTTGAGCAGGCGGTCACCATCGCCGAGCAATACTATCCTACCGTCATCAATCGAATCGAAGTCGTCGGCGTACACACGATCATGTTGCAAACGCAGGTGATGGAAGTTTCACGAACCAAACTGCGGGAGTTCGGAATCGACTGGAGTCTTAATTTCGGCAACGATTTCATAACTCAAACAGTAGGTGGATCTATCGCCCCGGCAACATCGAATCCCTTTATCCCGTTATCCACAGTGGTAGGAACTGGTAGAGAGACATTGAGGTTCGGTATTGTCGATAGCGGCAACCAGTTCTTCGGCCTCATGAGGTTGCTGCGTCAAAATAATTTAGCGAAAGTGATGGCTGATCCAACCGTCGTTGCAATCGATGGACGACCCGCTAGTTTCAATTCGGGTGGAGAGTTCCCGATTACCGTTCCTGCCGGGCTAGGCTTAGTTGGAATCGAGTTTAAAGAGTACGGGACACGAATCGATTTCGTAGCCAAGGTCCGTGGTGAAGGCCGTATCTATTTGGAAGTACGATCGACGGTGAGCGAAATCGATCCCGCTCGCACAGTCATAAGTAATGGCACAAGCGTTCCCGGTCTCAAAAGCCGCTGGGTGGAAACGGCGGTGGAACTGAAAGCCGGACAGACGCTTGCCTTGGCTGGCTTGCTCCAAATGCGAACGGAAGCGCAGTCGGTTGGCCTGCCGGGACTGGCCGATATTCCTTATCTCGGAGCTTTGTTCCGTGCCAACCGCGAAGTGCAGAACGAGGTTGAACTCTTGATCCTAGTGACACCGAATTTCGCAAGCCCGATGGATTGCCATGAAGTTCCCTCTGGAGGCCCCGGCCTGAATAGCAACAGCCCGCTCGACAAGGAGCTGTATTTCAAGGGCTACATCGAGGTTCCCAACGCGTGCGGAGCCCAAGTCGGTCAAGGCGAATGTGTCGCACCAGCCCAAGGTGGAACCACGCTCTACAGCAATGCCTATACGCCGGCTGGGGCTCAGGAGAACAACATGATGTTGAGGGGAAAGAGTCCAACAGCTCCTAACCCGGCCCTCTCTGCAAATGCGGCAAACCCAACACCTGCGGCCCCTAATAGTCCGGCAATCCCGAATAGTCCGGCAGTCCCCTATAGTCCGGCAGTCCCCTATAGCACGGGAGCCCCCTATAGCACGGGAGCCCCCTAACAGCCCGGCGACCCCCTATAGCACGGCAACCCCTTACAACACGGCGACATCGAGTCAGATGCCAGTTCGTCGCTAAGTTGTCGTAGTAATTGAAAAGGCAAGATCGTAGTTCCGTTTAGTTTGAATCGATTTCATATGAGTGATGTACTTAGGCTTGCAATAGTCGACCCAAACGATCAATCGCGTGAGACCCTCAAAACCATGCTGCTTGGCATGGATATTGTTTGGCTTGACGCGGAATGCTCACGGTACGAGTTCTTTGCAGACGTCGTCCTGCAATCGAAACCGGATGCCGCGATCATCTCATTGGACGGCGGGCCCGATCGCGCAATTCTGTTGATGGACAAATTGCGATCAAGCTCTCCCGATTGCGCATTGCTCGCCGTTTCCAAGAGCTCAGATGGTCAACTTATCCTCAAGACAATTCGAGCTGGTGCCAAAGAGTTTTTACCTTTACCTTTGGATGTCGAAGAACTTCATTCCGCGTTGGAGCGGGTGCTTGAATTCAAGTACGGAGGGGCCGATGGCAAGTCCCGAGGTTGCCGAATCATCGCAATCGCTGGGGCAACCGGTGGTGTCGGCTGCACCTCAATCGCGGTTAACATTGGATGCAACCTGGCTAGGAACCCAGAGAACTCCGTAGCGTTGATCGACCTAGACCTCGCACTGGGAGATGCGGACGTGTTTTTGGATTTGATTCCGGATTATAGTCTCGTTGACGTGACGGAAAACGCATCTCGACTCGACTTCCAATTGCTCAGAAAATCGCTAACGAAGCACTCTTCAGGACTCTACTTGCTACCTAGACCGGTCCAACTTCAAGATCTCGAATTGATAACCCCAGACGGCTTGCGAAAAGTGATAGGACTATTAAGAGCGTCGTTCTCGCATGTGGTTTTGGATATTTCGAAATCCTACACACAGGTTGACTTGTTGGCTTTGGAACTTTCCAACGAGATTATCTTAATGGTCCAATTGGACCTGCCGTGCTTGCGAAATATGGTTCGACTTCTGATGAGTTTACAACATATAGAATCCGTGCGCGAAAAGGTGAAGGTCGTTGTCAATCGAGTCGGTTTGGAGAGCGGCCAAATCAGCCTCAAAAAAGCCCGTGAAACGATTGGTAGGGAGGTCTTCTTTCAAATTCCGAATGACTACAGGACCATGGTGGAAATGAGAAACAACGGCCAGCCTCTCACAGAACAAGCCCCGAAGGCAGCCATTACTCTGGCGGTCCAGCAGCTTACCGATTTGATTGCTGGCGCCCAAATCGCGCCAAAGCAAGAATTCGAAAAGCCGACCAATCGGTCGACTGCAAACAACTGGCTCAGTTTTTGGCCGGGAAAAGCTGGACAAAAAGCAAAGGTCAAATAGTTTTTTTGTAGCCGGCGTCGTTTGACTTCGATGCAAGCACAACCAATACCGAACTTTTACTTTCCCAGGGTTGAGGACGTGTCAAACTTTGTAACGCATCTCGAAAGTGCCATTGACCAAACTCGATTTGAGCCTGGCCAGTTACTAACATTGCACCAGGATAGGCCGATCTGGGTAAAATACGATTTAGCGGCTATTCAACGATCGGTGACGCGTTCCCAAATGGAATCGCGCGGCCCTTCCCTGTGGCGTTGGCGAGAGTTACTGCCGGTTCAGTCCATCTCATCGGTTGTTTCGCTAGGCGAAAGTATCACTCCGCTGATGGCGATTCCACGGCTTGGGAAAATACTCGGGCTCAACGATTTGTGGGTCAAGGATGATAGTCAACTGCCGACCGGCAGTTTCAAGAGTCGAGGTCAAGCGGTCGCGATTTCGATGGCAAGGGAGCTTGGGGTTACGAGAGTCGCGATTCCAACGGCGGGCAATGCAGGCGGGGCCATGGCGGCCTATGCGGCTCGAGCAGGCATGGAGGCTTTTGTCTTTATGCCGTCCGATACACCTGCAATCAATAAATTTGAAGCGGTTATGGCGGGTGCACGCGTTTTCGCCGTTTCGGGTTTGATCACCGACTGCGGGAAATTGGTTCGGGCAGGAAAGGAATCCATGGGTTGGTTCGACATGTCCACCCTCAAAGAACCTTATCGTCTCGAAGGCAAGAAAACCATGGGACTTGAAATTGCGCAGCAATTCCAATGGCAACTACCCGACGTGATACTCTATCCTACGGGTGGTGGTACAGGACTGATCGGAATGTGGAAAGCCTTTCAGGAACTCCTTGAGCTCGGCTGGCTCGACTCGAGCAAGATGCCTCGCATGGTATCTGTGCAGAGCTCCGGATGCGCACCCATCGTTCGAGCATTTGAAGCAGGGCAACGATTTGCAGAACCATTTCCGAATGCCGCAACGATTGCAAGCGGAATTCGCGTTCCAGCCGCAGTGGGTGATTTCATGATTCTAGATGCGGTTCGCAGTAGTTGTGGAACTGCGATCGCCGTTCCGGACGAGAACATCCTGCCATGGATGAAACAAGCTATCGCCGCCGAAGGAGTTTCGTTTTGCCCCGAATCTGCAGCCTGTATCTGCGCAGCGTCTATGTTGCGTGAGTCGGATTGGCTCAAGTCGGATGAGCGAGTTGTCATCTACAATTGTGGGGCCGCTCAGAAGTACCCGCACGTTGCGCCGCCGGAGCTTCCAGTGCTCAATCCCAACCAAGCCATCGATTGGAAGTGGATTGCCGACCACGGCTAACTTAACACTTTGCCGTCTTGCGTTTTTTGCCAACTTCCGATGGCGATCACAAAGTCGTTCATGGCAGAACTCTCTCGATCGGGTTGCTCGGATGCCGTTTTTTTCACGCGCGGTGCTGCATTTGTCGCAATTTTATCGACAAAACGGT
>Ga0194045_1000594_pt1 | contig 11897 bp, 9 predicted proteins | sample JunL6211m_MetaG_FD_161686 | JGI IMG/M metagenome (GOLD analysis project Ga0194045, IMG submission 161686) | Anoxic zone freshwater microbial communities from boreal shield lake in IISD Experimental Lakes Area, Ontario, Canada - Jun2016-L626-11m | ecosystem: Environmental > Aquatic > Freshwater >...
AAAGAGAATTGGTCAAATGAGTTAACGGAGATATTGAAATATGCAAAATATCATATTTCTCTTTATCAATTAACAATTGAAAAAGGTACTAAATTTTTCAAAGATTATGCATTAAAAAAATTCCAATTACCGAATGAAGAATTATCCGCTGATTTATATGAAGCAACTAATGATATTTTACTTCAAAACAATTTTGAGATATATGAAATTTCAAATTATGCAAAGAAGTCTTTTCGTTGTCGCCATAATTTAGTTTATTGGGAATATGGTGATTATTTAGGTATTGGTCCTGGTGCGCATGGCAGAATCTCATTAGGAGAGAAAAAATTTGCAACTGTAAATTTTTATAATCCAGAAAAATGGGTTGAGTTAAATCTAAAAAATCAATTACCGCATCAAACAAAAGAAATATTAACTAATGATGATCAGCAAAAAGAGAGATTAATCATGGGACTAAGAACTGTTGATGGGGTCTCTATGAGCAGCTTATCTCGCGATGATAGTTTGAATTTTAAGATCTTCAAGATGATTGAAGATAACTTTTTAAAGATAATTGATGATAAATTATCTGCAACTCAAAGTGGGCGACTTGTTTTAAACAGCGTAATTAATTTTTTATTATAACATGCAAATTCTGGATAATGGTTTGTTTGGAGAAAATAGTCACTGTTAGAAAAATGCCCACCAGCTCACTTCATCTGATCTGAATCGTATCAGTTGGCGCACCTTAATAAAGAATCAGACGACAGCTATAATCTCTTTATAATTTGACTACGCGTCGCTCAGTCGCTTATGTAGATTTTGCTATAAGCGCTTCTCATTCTCTTTACTAACTTGTTAGAAATTGACTGTAATTCAAAATATTAATAACAATTTCCAATAAATTACGCAGCAATGTCCGTCAACTACACAAGAATTTATCACATATCTATTTTATATTTCAAAATCATGTAGTGCACTTTAGGTTGTAGTTTTAGCATTGAAGCTACAACCTACGGATTCAACAAAAAGAGTATACTATCATGAACAAAAATCAAGACAAATTTTTCCCAGAAACATATTTTGATGTTCCTCAGATTTATCGAGTACTGTATGAACTAAACGCAAAAGCATTAAAAGATTATTTAACTGAAGCTGAAATTGAAAAACCTACTACTACGCTGACTGACGCAACTGTAATGGATTATCAAATTGCTAAATGTAGCAGCGAGATACCAACTGCAGATACCTACGGTCCATTTGGTTGTGCGGCTAAAGAAGATGTGCTTTATTTACTATCAACTGAATCTTATCCGCCAATGTTTACATTTATAAAGCAGTGCACAGAAGAATCATTACCTATAGCCAGAGCACAGTATATAAATTCACAACAAGGCACTGGTGTTTTTAGCTTTGAAAACTGGCATACTGTTTGTGGATTTACAGAAGAGCAAATCAAAAATCAATCTACTAATACCATTACTGCTAATGGACATAAATTCTTTCCAGAGAGCTTCTTAGACTTTGCTGAGATTGCAATTATCAGAAAAGGATTTACAGATAATGAGTTAGCTATATATCTATCTAAAGGTAGCGATGTCTACAACAGGGGAAATGCAGTAGATTATCAAATTGCTGCATGCAAAGATGAGAGACCAACTAAAGATGAATATGGTGCATTTGGTTGTACTGATAAGGGTCACTTAATGACATTAATAGAACGAGGCTTTTTAGGACATTGCACAGAGAGATCTTTACCTATCGCACAAGCACAATATTGCCAATCACAACAAGATGGTGCAGAGTTCCAATTTGATAACTGGAATGATGTTTGTAAATTTACAGTTGAGCAGATTAAAATTGACTGCGGAGCTTCTTCTGGAGCTTTTTCTGTAGAACTATAAAAGGGTCATTTTTTTAACTTCGAGTTTCCATTACTCAATCAATACTAATTTTTAGTTAGCATTGATTGGGTGTTGGGCCAGCTCATCACATTCAATTCAAACATTCCCTTACGGACGATATTATATCTCTTTGCGATAGGATTTCAGGCAATAATATCCCAGAAGGATTTTTACTACAGTAAACTACATCAAGCGGTATACCGAATCTGTTAAATCCTTGCATCAACTTCATCAATTCTTCAGATTTTTTAGTATAATCTGCTTGCATTAAAATTACTTTATGTTTTCTTAAAAAATCAATGATACTTTGTTGGTTGAATACTGCGTATTTATTATATTGGCAATTTATACACCATGATGCTGTCACATCCAAAATTACTATTCTGTCGTCTTTCAAATAAGATTTCAGTTCATTAGAATCATAAATTTTCCACATCGAATCTAATTCAGAGTTTTTTTGACTTTCAAATTTATTTACCATAACTACCACCGCAACAGTGATTATAAAAGACAATGCTATGAAAATTAATAAATATTTTTTATTTTTGATGTACAGTAAAAAAGTTTTTCCAATCACAATGAGCACAATAAATAATAAGAAACTTTTTAAAGTTAGCTGATTATAAAGGCTATATAAAAGCCACATAGCTGTAAAAAGTAAAATCAATGCTGCAACTTTTTTTACTCTTGTCATCCATGCACCAGGTTTTGGAAAAATTTTTAATATATTTGGGGCGATCATCATCAATATATAGGGTGAAGCCATACCAAGACCTATACCGAGGTAAATTATAAAGATCATATATGGTGCTTGAGTTATGGCAAATGCAACTGAAGTAGATATAAATGGTGCGGTACAAGGAGTTGCAAGAATTGTTGTCAAAACACCTGAGGCAAAGCTTCCAAGATAACCTGAATTTTTTTCACTTAAGTGAGTTAGTTTACTAAAAAATTTATCTAAAAATCTCAAATTAATTTCAAAATAGCCCCATAAACTGTTTGCAGCAAATAATATGACAATGACTAATACCATCAAGAATATTGGTTCATGGAAGTGCATACCCCAGCCAACCGATACGCCAAGTCTCTTCAAAGAAAAAACTATAGCAGCGAGTGTCATGAATGTGCTCATTATCCCAATGATAGTAAATAAAAGATTAGTTTTTGTTATATCATTATCAAGCTGCTTACTTTTTATTATGCTGAAAATTTTAATTGACAAGACAGGAAGTACACAAGGCATAAAATTCAAGATTAAGCCACCTAAAAAACTCAATGCAATCATTAAAAGCAATTCAACGAGCCAATCGCTCTTAGAATCGTCACTTAATTCTGAATTAAAAATATATTCTAGTTTTTTATTCAGAACCATACATACATCTTTACAAGCTCCATACTCTATATCTATTTCGATATTAGTAGGAATTTTTAAATTAATAGGTTCTAATTCTAAAATTATTCTTGCTTTATTTTTATATACATAACTAATACTTTCTTTTTGAAAATAATTCGAGCTAGCGACAGTAGGATCTGGAAAAATAATTCGGTAACTAGACAGATTATTTATTCCATTGATATTTACCTTGATTGGATAACCAGCATCACTTTTTTTATCAGCATAAATATACCAACCCTCATCTATAACCAAATCAACAAAGACTTTTTTTGCATTTTTATCTTCTGACAAATAGAATTGTACATGCTCAATATTTTCTTTTTCTTCAGTAAGTAGTCTCAGATTTTCAGACTTAGAGTTAGATGCATAGGTGGTATGCAGCATTGTTAGTACTAACAACAAAAACGATATTATGATTTTTTTATATGGCATTAATATACATTAAGTTTTATACATTATTCATCATAAACAATTACTTTGAAATCTCAACGTAAATGCTAATGCTTAACAAAGAAAAAATAATTTTAGGAGTTGATGAAGTGGGCCGTGGACCATTAGCTGGTCCAGTTATTGCAGCAGCAGTAATACTATTGCATGGGAGCGAAAGCATACCAATAAAGGATTCTAAGAAGCTTTCAGAAAAAAATATAAATATCATTTCTGATGAAATTAAAAAATATTCTATTTATAAAATAGGTGTAGCATCCGTTGAAGAAATTAATAATTTGAATATATTGCAAGCAACTATGTTAGCAATGCGCAGAGCAATCTTACAAATTGATAATTATTATGATGTTATAAGAATTGACGGCAATCAAAATCCTCTTAGCTCTGCTTCACTTAAACCAATTGAGCTTATAGTAAAAGGCGATTCTAGTTGCAGATCCATAGCAGCAGCCTCAATAATAGCCAAGGATTATAGAGATGCCTTGATGAGAGCGCTGAGCAAGAAATACCTTTGCTATAATTGGCATAAAAACAAAGGATATGGCACTAAAAAACATATTGAAGCAATAAAAAAACATGGAGTATCTGATGTACATAGAGAGCTGTTTTGTAGAAATTTAAAATAGGCACTGCTAACGGCATAATGATCATGGCCTACTTTAATTCATCATAAATTCTTTAAATATATTGACTGGTATAGTTCCTCCAGTAATACGATCCATAGGTTTGTTATCATCATTCCCAATCCAAATCCCTATGATCAATTCATCTGCAATACCAATAAACCAAGCATCACGATAATCTTGACTTGTTCCAGTTTTGCCGTAAATTTTACGCCCAGGTATATGAGAATTCTTGCTCGTACCATATAGAACAGATGCTTCTAACATTTCTTTCATTTGATAAGCTACTTTTTTTTCTAAAATTTGCTTATAATCAAAAATCCCACCTTTAGCAGGTTTATAAATATTTTTTTTGTTAACATCTAATATACTTAATATGCTGCAATCATTCACAGTTTTTCCATCATTAGCTATTGTTGTATAGGATAATACTAAATCCAATAATGTAACTTCGCTTGCACCAAGCGCTATACTTGGCATATTTTTCAACTCGCTCTTTATACCCAATCTTTGCGCCATAGCTATAACTTTCTCTCTACCAATTGACTCACTGAGTTTCACTGCTACACTATTTAACGAGTATGCAAAAGCATCAATCAAAGAAACTGTTCCTGCATATCTTCTAGAAAAATTTCTAGGTCTCCAATTGCCAATTTTAACCTCTTCATCTTTAATATAACTATCTGCACTATAGCCATTTTCCAAGGCTGTTAAATAAACAAAAAGTTTAAAGATTGATCCAGGCTGACGTTTGGCTGATACCGCTCTATTGAATTGCGACTGTGCATAAGCCCTACCACCTACCATCGCTTTAATTTCACCTTTTTTATTCATGATAATTGCAGCAACTTGAGTTTTTTTAGGTAAATTACTTTTGTTTAAAGTATTATTAATTGCTTGCTCAAGATTATGTTGAATCTCTAAAGAAAATGTAGTCCGTATATCTAGATTTTGTTTAGCATTTGGAATTAATTTTGGCAACTCAGATAGAATATAGTCAGTAAAAAATTGATTAATTAGTAATCCATTCTGTCTTGCGTTATTTATGAAATTTGGAATGATTGCAGCCTCCATTTGCCTTTTGGTTATATATCCAGCCAATACCATATTTATTAAAACCTGCTTCGCTCTATCAAGAGCTAATTTCGTTCCTCCTGGGGGTGCGTAGCGCGCTGGAGCCTTCAACATACCAGCTATAAACGCAGCTTCATATAAAGTTAAATTTTCAGTTTTTTTACCAAAATAATTCCTAGACGCAGCATCAACTCCATAATTTGCATGACCCAAAAATACTCGATTTAAATATATGCACAAAATCTGCTCTTTAGAAAAAATTCTTTCTAATTGAATGGCGATCAACGCCTCCTGCGTTTTGCGTTTTATTGTACGTTCTGCAGATAAAAAAACAATTTTTGCCAACTGTTGCGTTATGGTACTACCGCCCTGAACAACTTTACCAGCTACCTTATTTTTATATGCAGCTCTTATTATTCCAAAATAATCTATGCCGGAATGATCAAAAAATCTTCTATCTTCAGTTGCTAAAACTGCATTCACAAGATTTTCTGGTAATTGACCATATGCTAGAGATCTTCCATATATATCACCATTATGAGATAGTATTTTACCACTCTCAGACCTTATAATGATATGTGGCCTTGAAACATCCTCTGATAATTTTTCAATATCTGGCAAATCAATCGCACAATATGCAATGAAAATCGAAACAAAAAATGTGACTATTATTAATACTGCAGCAACAACTTTAAATGAAAATTTTATTAATCTGTTATTGCAAATGCTTCTCAGATTAGAAAGCCATCCTTTCTTAGAAATTTTCGCTCTCTTTTTTTTATTTGCATGTAATTTTTTACTAAATTTTAACTTCTTTTTCATTAGTTAAGCAGTTATGCAACCCTTCTTCCCTTTGATAGTCTATTTTTGTGAAATTTCTTTATACGCTCTTCTATTTCATCTCTGAAATGTCGGATCAGCCCCTGAACAGGCCAAGCTGCCGCATCACCCAAAGCGCATATTGTATGGCCTTCGATTTGCTTAGTGATATCATAAAGCTTATCTATTTCTTCAGAGCGCGCATTTCCTTGGACAAGTCTTGACATGATTCTATATATCCATCCAGTTCCTTCTCTACAAGGAGTGCATTGACCGCAAGATTCATGCATATAGAATTTTGATAATCTAGCTATCGCCTCTATTAAATCAGTAGATTTGTCCATAACTATAACAGCAGCTGTTCCGAGGCCGGATTGCACCGCTCTTAAACTATCAAAATCCATTAAAACATCTTCACATATTTTTTTTGGCAACATTGGAACAGATGAACCACCTGGTATAACGGCTAAAAGATTATCCCAGCCACCAGTCACTCCTCCAGCATATTTTTCAATCAATTCTTTTAATGGTATTGACATCTCGGCCTCTACGTTGCATGGCTTATTAACGTTACCAGATATACAAAAAACTTTTGTTCCACTATTATTAGGCTTGCCAAAAGAAAGAAACCAATCTGCACCACGCCTCATGATGGTTGGTACCACTGCGATGGTCTCAACATTATTTACAGTTGTCGGCTTGCCGAACAGACCAACTGCAGCTGGAAAAGCTGGTGGCTTAAGTCTCGGCATTCCTTTCCGCCCTTCTAGGCTATTGAGCAGAGCCGTCTCTTCTCCACAGATATAAGCTCCAGCACCTCTATGAATGTAGACATCAAAATTTTCACCACTACCACAAGCATTTTTTCCAATTAACCCAGCATCATATGCCTCATCAATTGCCTTTTGTAAATTTATCGCTTCGTTGTAAAATTCTCCTCGTATATATATGTATGCAGCTTTTGCTCTTATTGCATGTCCTGCTATTAAACAGCCTTCAATAATTTTGTGTGGTTCGTGCCTAATTATATCTCTATCTTTACATGTTCCAGGCTCGCTTTCATCCGCATTTACAACCAAATAAGATGGTTTTTCTTCACTCGTTGTTTTTGGCATAAAGGACCACTTAACACCTGCTGAAAATCCAGCTCCGCCACGACCTCTCAATCCTGATTTCTTAATTTCTTCTATAACAGCATCAGGACTTAATTTTAAAAAATTTTCAGTTTGATCCCAATCACCACGCAGCCTTGACGATTTTAAATCAAAACCGTTTTGGCCATATAGATTAGAAAAAACTTTATCACTATCCTTTAACATGAAATGAAATACACTTGCGTTATTTTTATATAATAAGGCAAACGTATCTCATTTCAAGTAATAGCAGCATCAAATAAAAAAATTTATTCTGAGTAAAATAAACTCTATTAACAAAGTGCGTACATAAGCTAAAGAATTATTCTACATATAATACAATATATGTCGCAATAACAAAAACAAGCGCACCTGTCCCAATGGCTGGAATTTCATAACCTGAGCTAACATCTTGATTAAATTCTGCGTCAATTTCATTTCGGAAATCTTGATTAAATTCTGCGTCAATTTCATTTCGGAAATCTTGATTAAATTCTGCGTCAATTTCATTTCGGAAATCATCGTCTAAAACAGATCTACAAATTTCACCAGATATAACTTTATTCCAAAAATCTTGTGGAGAGAGTTCTATTTTGCGATTTATAGTAAATTCTGGTTCTAGCGCATTCCAATAAGATGTAACATTAAGTTCGTTACAAAGTGCGTTAGAATCAGCAGTATCCTTATTACGTAAAAACGTTGTGCAAATAAATTTATCACAACTAACGTCAATATTATCTGTTTTATCCTTGCAAAAAAAGTTTTCATTGAAAAAATTCGCTAATGCTCTGCTATCATAATACTTATGTGTGTAATTATGTAATTCAAAAGCGAGCATAGGACTTTTCATAACCTCTTCTCTAATAAAAACTCTATCTGCAGCACTCATATTTTGCTTTTTAAAGCTATCAAAAAAAGAATGTATAGAACTATAATATAATTTATCGCCGTTCCATTTTGTAGACACAGAGCAAGTAACTGAAATTTCTGGCTCGTACCTTGCATTTTTTATGAGTTTTGGATTCATAAGGGCGATGGCTTGGTTTGTATTTATTATTTGCTGAGGTATGGGAGTGTTGTATATATGAGGCATAGTAGATCTAATTAATTTATTGATCTGCGAATTTACTATATGGTGATGCCTCATTCAATCTATAGCTGTCATAGAACGTCCGAAACTAGTGCATTTCTCATGCTTATATTGGCAATATATTGCATTTAAAAATGTGAGAGATTTCACAAAGCATAAGTTTATATTTACAAAGGTATTCTAATTTTATATCATGGCACTCGTCTTTTTAAAAAAAGCTGAACCAATGAACGGGGTCATAGCGCAGTTGGTAGCGCGTTTGAATGGCATTCAAAAGGTCGGCGGTTCGATCCCGCCTGGCTCCACCAAAATACATAATATTTTGCTGACTTTCATATAATCGGATGAAATGACGTTAAGATCTTCTGATCCTCTCTGATGAGCACCTTGTTAGCTGCGCCTAAGACGTTTTTTTACAGATATGGTAAATTGCATTGGTTATATCGTCAATCTGAGGTAGAGCTAGTTTCTCTAAATTGGCAGCATATGGAAGTGGAACATCTTTGCCCGTCACGCGTATTAAAGGAGCATCTAAATAATCAAATGCATTTTCCATAATGATAGCAGCAATTTCTGAGCAAATACCGGCAAAAGGCCAACCTTCTTCAACAGCAATAATTTTATTGGTTTTTTTTACAGAGTTGATAATAGTGGTTACATCGAGCGGTCTTATGGTGCGCAAATCTATAATTTCTACACTGATTCCATTTTTTTCCGCTTCTTGTGCTGCAATTAGTACATTCTTAATTTGAATAGAAAAAGACACTATAGTTACATCATTTCCCTCTTTTAAAACAGCAGCTTTGCCAATTTCAACTAAATGTTCTCCATCAGGAACTTCAGTGGTATTACCATATAACATCTCATTTTCTAAAAATACTACAGGGTTATTGTCTCTAATCGCAGCTTTTAATAAACCTTTATGATCTGCTCCAGAAGATGGTGCAATGACTTTTAATCCAGGAATATGAGCAAACCAACTTGCATAACATTGTGAGTGCTGCGCGGCGACTCTAGAGGCCGCGCCATTAGGCCCTCTAAACACTATGGGGCAAGTTAATAAACCGCCAGACATATAATGTGTTTTAGCTGCAGAATTAATAATCTGGTCCATTGCTTGCATAGCAAAATTCATTGTCATAAATTCAACTATTGGTCTGAGCCCCGCAAGCGCAGCGCCAACAGCAAGCCCAGCAAATCCATGCTCTGTAATTGGGGTGTCTATGACTCTTCTTGAACCAAATCGTTCCAAAAGACCCTGTGTAACCTTATATGCGCCTTGATATTCCGCAACTTCTTCTCCCATCACAAACACCTTTTCATCTCTTATCATTTCTTCAGCCATTGCATCTCTTAAGGCCTCTCTGATGGTAATAAGTGCCATAATTTCTACTCTTGAATATTATTATTTTGTATAAATATCTGTGTAAAGCTCTGAGACATTTGGTTCAGGGCTTTCCTGTGAAAAGTTAACTGCATCTTCAATAATTTTCTTAATTTTCTTTTCTATATCAATTAATGCAGAATCATTAATTAACTTATTTTTAAGCATATAATCTTTCATTTGTTCAATAGGATCACGCTTCTCTCTGTATTCGGCAACCTCATCCTTTGAGCGATATTTCGCAGGATCAGACATAGAATGACCTCTATATCTATATGTTTGAACTTCAAGTAATAGAGGTTCATTATTTTTTCTCACTTTCGCCACTGCATCTTGCATTGCTTCATATACAGCAAAGAAATTCATACCATCAACCTGCCTCCCTTGAATCCCAAAAGATTCACCCCTCCTAAAAAAATCAGTAACAGAAGAAGCCCTAGAGGTTGAAGTGCCCATCGCATAACCGTTATTTTCTACTACATATATTACTGGTAAATTCCAAAGTTTTGCCATATTGAAAGATTCATAGACCTGCCCCTGATTGACGGCACCATCACCAAATATCGTAACGCATAGATTGTCTGTATTATTATATTTTGCCGCAAATGCAAGTCCTGTACCAATAGGGACTTGGGCGCCAACTATTCCGTGCCCGCCAAAAAAACCTTTGGCTGGATCGAACATATGCATGGAACCACCTTTACCTTTAGAGCAACCAGTCGCTCTTCCCAATAATTCAGCCATAACATACTTAGGTTCACTGCCAGTTGCAATCATTATACCATGATCTCTATAGCTAGTAATCACGGAATCACCACTCTTTAGCGCTGCCTGTATTCCGATGGCCACTGCCTCTTGCCCAATATAAAGATGGCAAAACCCACCAATCAAGCCCATGCTATAAAGCTGCCCAGCTTTCTCCTCAAATCTTCTGAGCAAGAGCATCTCTTCATAGTATCTGCACGCATTTGCTGAATCAATATCCTTGTTTCTTCTTACCATAAAATATTTTCGTCTAATTATGCAAATTGGATATTAAATCCAGGCATGTATTTTGTAAAGCTTTTAACCTTATTATATTTAAAAATGAATTTGCGACTCTGTGGTGCTATACACTTTGTTAACAGCATTGATCTTCGCGTCACATCCCACCTCTGCCTGAGCTGCTACTACCTACCATGCTCATTAGCATTACCAGTAAATCCTGGAGAATCCATATCAATAGTTTCCGTACTGCCCCTTGAGGTGCTTGGCGGAGATACATTTTTTGAATTTGACATTTCTGATATATTTGTTTCTTTCAAAATAGGAACAATATCTTTAAAAAAATCATTCATTGTTTCTCTCATCTCAGGACTCATGCCCTCTCGAACAATTAGCTGTTTTTCACTTGATGAGTGACTATTTTCATTATTCTCTAAAGAACTAAGCTTAGGCTCTTTTGAGCCACTTACAAAATCTTTAACTTTATCAATAAATTCACCTACTTTCTCGACAAGATTTTTAAGCCAAGTGACCAAAGCATTTTCTTTTTTTTCTGGTTCTTGTGCTGTATCATCTAAATTCACACTTACAAATGAACTATTGTCTCTATCAATATTTTCTTTATTTTCTGATTCTTTCATATCACTACTCATTTAAATTTATTAATAAAAAAGCTGTTTTCTTGACAATTATTTCTAAAAATAAAATTTATTAGACGTAATATATCTTATTTTTAATAATATCAAATTTATACAAGCAAATCAATTTGTTATGAGTAATTAACTGAAATGTCAAGAACAATTTACCTATCCATAATTACGATTTATAATTCGGATATGGCATTGACTTTTACTTTGAATCTGATAAGTGGTAAAATATCGGCTGTGATTTTTAACGTTAAATTAAAGTGGAGTAATCAACAGTTTAATTATGAGATGTCCATTTTGCAGCTTCATCGATACTCAAGTCAAAGACTCAAGGCCATCTGAGGAAGGGGATTTCATCAAAAGAAGGCGGTGGTGCTCAAGTTGTAATGCAAGATTTATAACCATAGAGAGAAAAGA
>Ga0194045_1000597_pt1 | contig 11848 bp, 19 predicted proteins | sample JunL6211m_MetaG_FD_161686 | JGI IMG/M metagenome (GOLD analysis project Ga0194045, IMG submission 161686) | Anoxic zone freshwater microbial communities from boreal shield lake in IISD Experimental Lakes Area, Ontario, Canada - Jun2016-L626-11m | ecosystem: Environmental > Aquatic > Freshwater >...
TTCAGGCCGCGTGACTCGAGAATGGCCGCAAGAGAAGAGGCCGCAATGCCTTTGCCTAGTGATGATACAACGCCACCAGTGATAAAAATGTATTTTGTCATTATCGTTTTTGAGGTACTTGAGGGGGAGAATAGATTCGTGCATTTTAATCGACATTAAAGGTGCCGTGCAAACTAGATAAAAATTGAGAGAATAATTTTTTGTAAAAAGTACGACATAATCGCTTAAAAAAGGGTTTTATGTTGCAATTTTACAGTCCGTTTCATATTTTGCGGGAGGCTTTGTTGTGCTTGATTCAATATGAACGCGTCCAGTTAAAGCGATGACCACGGACCTGAAATCTTGCAATACACTTGATGAGCAAAAGCTGAATGTACCATTACCAAAACCTTCTGAATTAATACGTCCATACTTATCGTAATAAACATAATTTTTATAGGCTGTTGGAAATTTAACCGTTAAATTAGAATGCAACGCATCAAAACTCGCTAAGACTGATTCTTCGTCATCTAACTGATTGTTTTGCATTTTTTCATCAATAAACACTATCCAACCGTTTGCCCATTGTCCATTTTTGTTTGCAATGACGACATTTTTTTGCTGTTTCAATGCTTCAAAACGCGCTAGTTGCAAGGCACTCACCATTGCGTTCGCGCTTGATGTTAGGCGACTGCTGATAATAAGCGATTGGAAATTGGGCAATCCAATAGCGAGTGTGACTGAGATAATTACTAGTGCCATCAACAACTCGGTCAGCGTAAAACCTTTTACGTCGTTCATTTTTCAAACACTTCTTTTAAACTGAGTTGGCGCTGTTTATTCACAAAATAAGCGCTAATCAGTTGACGTTGCGAACTGTCAGTGCCACTCGATAAAACTCGAAGTGTCACTAAACACTCAATCCCCGTGCCAGAAATCGATAAGATTTCTGCATTATTGACATTAGGAATAGGGGCAGATAGCTGTGAATTAGTACACTGCGTTAAATAATTGGAGTCGATAGCTTGTTTGGCAAGTATTAACGTATTTTCGGCATTTGCTAATTCTTGTGCTTGAAGTCGTTGATTCATGGCAATGTGAAATTGCAGTTGATTTTGTGAAATCATCCGCGTGGTAGCAAGTGTTAGCAGCAATAAAAGTAGCAAACTAAATACAAGGACGGCGCCGCGTTGAGCATAAAAAGTCATGAGGTTTATTGAGCGAGGGCTTGAAGATAAATGGTTTTTGAAAATACATGATAAAGTCGATTATCACTGGCGTTATAGGAAGTATTGTCGATAGTGTATTTCATTTTAGCACTTGTTAAATTGTTATCTGCGCTGCGCATGACGAGAAAAACTTTTACTGTAAAGACATTTTTCCAGTCGCCTATATCAGCCGATTTTGCATAATAAAACGTATCGTCAGTTAGATTGTTGATGTCATTTTTATTTTGTACTCCGTAGCGAAATTCGAGTTTTTCAATTTGTGAAATTAAGGGCTTTGCATTGAATGGATTAGTGATGCTGCTTTGTTTAACTTTACAATAAAAAACAGGGACACCATCACCATCTTTATCTTCGTAAATGTAGATGGTTAGAATATCGTTTTCGTTATATTTGAGTGAACTGGTACACAGTGAATTATTTAAATCTTTTTCGTCTGTTGTTCTGAATCGATAAATCAATTCATTATCTAAACCTCGTAGGTATTCATCTTGATTAAAATTGATTTTTGAATCCATCACAGCTTTATCGGCTTTGAATAAATCCATTTTTCCATCGCTCGTATAACCGGCTAATGACAAATTTTTTGATAGCAAATCAAGCACGAAGACAGCATCTTCGGTCATATCTGATAAATTGCGTTCGAGTGCGAAATTCTTTTGAGATTGCATGAAAATTTGGCTCATGCCTGCGATCAAAAAAAGGGAAATGAGCATACTAATCAATAACTCTATGAGTGTCATGCCGCTTTGTTTTTGCGTCATGAAGGAATAATTTCTAAATAAAACGTGGCGTTTTGTGAAAAAATCCCTGATTTCTTGGTGTTAGCTCTTGTCCATGTCGTGACTAAACACAGTGATTTTGGCGTTGAACCGATACAAGGCGCTTTATTGACGCTGCTACTTAATTGAATTTTAACCGTTGCGTTGGCGGGAAGATTTTTTTGTGCATTTCTAGTCCATTCACCATAATCGTTTGAGGCGAGTTGCGCTTTAGTGCAAACGTTGGATTTAATGCAAGTATCAGATGTATTTGGCGACATAGTTAACCAATCTATGCTCGGGTTAGATCGCATACGCGCCTGCATATCGGTGGCAAGTAGAATAGCTTGTTGCATCGTGTAGGCGTCTTGACTTTCACGGAGCGCGATTATCTGTAGACTTGCGAGTCCAAGCAATCCAATCGCTAAAATAATCATCGAAATTAAAACTTCAATTAGCGTAAAGCCGTTGTTGCGACGTGAGTGGAAAGACAACATGTATCTTAATTGTCTATCTTGTCGCGGGGTTTGAGTGGTTTGTGATGTTTGATGGAAGGCTTTTTAGGGTAAATCATTTCATTTGGCATAGGGACGTATAAGCCAATATTTTCTGCGCAAAAATGCAAAATTCGCTCAAGATAGTCGTTGAATGTTTTAGTATCTAAATCTTTTGTGCTACTTAGGCGCTCTACCATGACGCCGCCAATCATTTCACGCTCAATGGGCAGAAATGTGCGTTTAAATGACGCATGAAGCTCTTCAGGCGTAAATCCGGTGTATTCAGAAATAGTGCGTAGTACTACGCCAAAATAATACGCATTTTGGTAGCGTGTACGTGCATTTTTGTGCTGTTTAATCTCAACGCTCAACACAACAGGTGAGCTGATATCGATGCCATGGATAAAGGCTAATACTTCTTCTTTTACGTTTTGGCTATTGATGACGAATTTCATGGGCAGATTTTATTGAAATTACGTTGGAATTTTATGGTGATTTGTAAGGATTAGGCGAGCGCTCAAAAACACCCTTCTATGTTACTAGAAGGATGTTTATTTACATATTTACGCTGTTGCATCAAAAAGTGAACCTACACCATTTGGGAGCGAGTTATTGCCATTGACGGCAGATAATTGCTTTAAAAAATCTTGTAGGTTGGCGCTGGATGCCACATTAGGTTCTGCTGAGTTTGTATCAGAAGAAGATGTACCGCTTACTGCGTTAACGAGATCATGAAACTTAGATTGCAATGTAGTGTGTTGGCTACTGTTGTTGTCAAGTGTCGAAATCAGGTTTTGCATGCTTGCAGTTGGGTTGCTATACGCGGTTACCTGCGCAGACAGTCCACTTGCAGTGCTGTCGTTATTCCCGTTTTGTGAGGGAGTCACGTCGCTTTGCGTAAGCGTTTTGTACAAGTCTTGCAAAAATACTTGCAACACTTTTTTAACATCCAAAGGTGACGTGCTGCTAACAGTAGATGAACTGCTATTGTTGTTTGCACTGCCACTGCCAATACTCAGGCCAAGGCTTTGCAATGCTTGCGTCGCACTTTGCATAAGTGAGCCGTTATTCGCATCAGCTTTGATGGTTGCAACGGTTAACTTAAGCGCATCGTTACTATTTACGTTTACTTGCGAAGGGCTATTAACCGTTTGCGTTTGCGTAAGTAACTGTGCGGGATTGCTTGTAGAAATTGACATAATTCGTTACCTCAATTATTAACGAAAATTAATTTTCTATCACATAAAATAAATTCATGCACGTGTGATATCGGCATAACGGCTTGAAACTTGAAAATTTGAAACTAAACCACCTCGATAGGGGCGACACCAACGATGGCGAGTCCAATATCTTCGAGTATAGCCAGGCCAAGTGCTGAAATACTGCGAACTTCACCTTTTCCAAATGTGTCTGACATCAAATCATTACTGAGCGTAAGATGATAATACGCTGAGTCATTTCCAGCACTTGCCGGCTCTAAATCAATCGGTTTATTCGTATTAAGTGCTTGGGCGTACTTTCCTGTAAATACGAGTGAGCCATTTTGAATCGATACGAGTGAATCGAAAGTGTTTTTACTCCATTCCTCTCTAGATTACCTGTAAATGCTAAACCGTGCAAAATTTCGTGCGTTAAAATGCTGATAAAATCATATTTTCCGGCAACGGCCTTGCCACTTAAAGACATTTGATTGATATTAGTCAATTTAATATAGAGGGTTAAATCATCTTGACCGGGATTGGTTTCTTTCCCTTGCAGTGAATCCGCAAGAAATGCGGTACATTGAGCAACAGCAACGTCCCACTCAGATTTTAAAGCGAGGCTACACCGATATTCCTTAAATCCCCAAAATGAAGAGACGGGGCTTTACGGAATTTTTGGTAAAAAGACTGTCAAAGCTCACTGAATCTGTTTGACATACGTTATCGCCTTTTAATATGCGTTATTGATTAATTTAAAAAATAACTAGTTTCTACCTTCTCGATGTCTACCGTATCTATTATGGCGCTCTTTGTATGCATGTACGTTATGTTTTTCATAGTGTTCATGTTGCTCGTGACGTGCATGATCGTGGTGATGCTCATGGTATTCATTTTCGTAATGATAATGAGGTGCTGGAGCATAGTAATGCTGGGGTGGCGTGTAATAGTAATCTTGAGTGTAATAAGTTGATTGGGGCGCGGTTCTATAAGAGGAATAACCATAGTACGGTGCCGAGCGCTCGTAAGCGCAGCCTGCTGAAAGAAGACTCAATGTCATTAAAAAGGTTAATCGTTTCATGCTGCACCGTTCTATTTGAAAAAAATAATTATTCTGGTTTAGCGGTTTCTTCTTTCTCTCCGCCTTCAGTATTGGCCATAAATAATGCTAGGCATTCCATTTCACTTTCTATGTAATTAGAACGGGCAGTCGTCAAATCTTTAGGCGAACCAAAATCATTGCGTAATTCTTCCATGGTTTTTTTAGGATCTGCAGATTGGGGTAGCGTCAGCATTTTAGTATAGTTGCGAAACGCTGTCAGTCTATCGGGATCGAATGCGAATAATCCCGGCATGTTATCGGATGATTTTTCAACAATACAGTCTGCCATTTTTTCAACGGGTACACTGTATTCTTTAGGGTCTTGTGAATTTTTTTCTTGTTGGAGTTCCGCTAAAACAGCCGCTTCATAATTATTTTTTTCACTACATCCATTGAGTAGTAAAGCGGTCAGTGATAGTAATAAAATTTTTTTCATTGCATGAAATCTCGATAGTTTTAAAAAAAGCACTTTATGCACGACTAAGCTACTTTTGCTTAGAGTGTTATTCGTAATTCAGTAGCCTGTTTGTTTTTTATATCAAACGCGCGTAATTCTAAGATACCTTTCGTATTAAGCGAAATTATAAAATGCAGTGCATCGATATACGCTAAATTATTTAAATCCAGCGAAGAAGGATAAGCTGGCGCACTAGGGTGTGAATGATAAATAGCAAATATTTCTTCGCCACGCTCACGTAAGGTTTTGGTTGCTGCAATATGCTCTGTGGGATCAAATAAAAACTGGGTTGCTGGCGATGGTGAAATATTTTTAATAGGGTAGCAACGCACTGGCGTTTTATTTTTATAGCTAACGATGCCGCAAACTTCTGCGTCAGGGGAAATTTGGGCAAGGTGTAGCAGTTGACTTGTCAATTCGCGTGAAAGTGTAATTTGAACGGTCATGATTTTCTCAATGAAATAAAAACAAAACGTGCTTTAGGTTTTAGGAAGTGTGACGCCAGTTTGACCTTGATATTTTCCGCCCCTATCTGCATACGAGGTTTCGCACTGCTCATCACCACCAAAAAATAGCATTTGCGCAACGCCTTCATTGGCGTAAATTTTGGCGGGTAGAGTCGTTGTGTTTGAAAATTCAAGCGTGACATGTCCTTCCCATTCCGGCTCTAAAGGCGTGACGTTCACAATAATACCGCAACGCGCATACGTCGATTTGCCTAAGCAAATGGTGAGTACGTCACGAGGAATACGGAAATATTCGACCGTTCTTGCTAGTGCAAATGAATTAGGGGGGATAATGCAAACGTCGGATTGCACGTCAACAAAACTCGTTGGATCAAAGTTTTTAGGATCAACAATAGCAGAATTGATATTGGTGAAAATTTTGAACTCATCGGCGCAACGCACATCATATCCGTAACTTGATGTGCCATAAGAGATGACACGCCCGTTTTCGTTCTCACGCACTTGATTGTGTTCAAAGGGGCAAATCATCCCGTGCTCTGCCGCCATGCGACGTATCCATTTATCTGATTTTATGCTCATAGCGCGTAAAGTAAAAAAATTGAAAAGTTAGTTAACAATATGATGACCGCGATTGCGCATACAGCTTGAGTAAGCGCGTTTATATTCATCTTCTGCAGAAAAGCCTTGCTTAGCTGCGCCACCAATACCACCAGCGGCAGCGCCAAGTGCTGCACCTGTTCCTGGGCTTCCAACAATTGCACCCAGTGCTGCGCCTGTTGCGCCACCAAGCAGACCGCCTACGCCCGCGCCAATAGCAGTTTCTTTTGCCGTGCCACCAGAGGCCTGTGTGGCTAACTGCTGGCAATCGCTCATGTCTCGGTTGATGAATTGTGCATTGGGATCGCCATAAGCGTCCACGGTAGGTGTCCAGCCACCTTGGCTATAGCAACCTGCAAGCGAAAGTGTACTGATTAGAAGAAAGCTAATTTTAGTTGTCGATGTCATAAACATTACCGTGTGAGGTTAAAAAATAGGCATTACACGATAAATAGTAATCGATTGGATGGGGACAAACAAGAAGCGAAGAAAAACAGAGTGAGGGGGTGTCGGTATTAGCCAGATTAACGCAGCTCGAATGGCGTTAACCTGAAGCTAATAACGCAGTGAAACTATTTAATTTTAGCTTCTTTATAAATAACGTGTCTGCGAACAAATGGATCAAACTTTTTGATTTCCATTTTTTCTGGCATCGTTTTTTTATTTTTTGTTGTAGTGTAAAAATGACCCGTACCTTCTGTCGAAATCAATTTAATTTTATCACGCATGATTTTATCCTCTCAAAAATAGGGGTTAAACTTTTTGGCCTGCTTTACGCAAATCCGCTAAAACTGCATCGATGCCGTTTTTGTCGATAATGCGCATTGCTTTTGTTGATACGCGGAGACGTACCCAACGGTTTTCGCTCTCAACCCAAAAACGGTGGTGTTGAAGATTAGGCAAAAAACGTCTTCTTGTTCTGTTGTTTGCGTGTGAAACGTTATTTCCAGTCATCGGGCGTTTACCCGTAACTTGACATACTCTTGACATGAAAAACCTCTGTAGCTGTATAAATTTAAAATATAATCCGGCTTTATACCAAAATTTCTTTTCTAGGTAAATAATAAACTCGATATAATTAACACTACTTTACACTAAATCACTCAGAAGATAAAACGCTAATGTCTATTAAACTCGGTATGGTCATGGACAGTATTGACCAAATTAACATCAAAAAAGACACCAGTTTTGCTATGCTCCTTGAGGCGCAAAGCCGTGGATGGCAGCTTTACTATATGGAAATGGGGGATCTTTTCTTGCGTAATGGGCGTGCCTATGCAAGAACACGTCTACTGACCGTTGAGCGCAATGCGTCACGGTGGTACGAATTTATGAGTGAGCAGATTATTGATTTATCAGAGCTTGATGTCATATTAATGCGCAAAGATCCGCCTTTTGATTCCGAGTTTCTTTATGCCACAACAATTTTGCAGAGAGCTGAAGATGCAGGCGTTTATGTGGTCAATAAACCGCAATCATTGCGTGATGCGAATGAGAAACTTTTTACGTCTTGGTTTTCGCAGTGTTGCGCGGAAACATTGGTGTCAAGTCGCGCTGTTCAGATTCGCCAATTTTTAGAAGAACAGCAGGACATTATTATAAAGCCGCTGGATGGCATGGGCGGGACATCGATATTTCGTTTGCGCTTAGAGGATCCAAATATCAGTGTTATTTTGGAAACGATGACGAATTATAATCAACGCTATATTATGGCGCAGCGTTATTTGCCAGCCATTAAAGACGGTGATAAACGTATTCTTGTCGTCAATGGTGAAGCGATTCCTTATGCGCTCGCGCGTATTCCTCAGCAAGGCGAAACACGCGGCAATTTAGCCGCTGGTGGTCGCGCGGAAGGTCGGCCATTAACGGAGCGTGATCGCTGGATTGTGAGTCAAGTGGCGCCGACACTTAAAGCTAAAGGTTTGATTTTTGTCGGGTTGGACGTTATTGGTGATACGCTAACGGAAATTAATGTCACCAGTCCCACGTGTGTGCAAGAATTGGATGCCCAATTCGGGCTTAATATCGCGGGCGTTTTAATGGATCATATCGAAACGATTGTGGCTAAATGAAGGTATTCATCACGCTAGCGGCGGCGATTATTTTGCACGGCATTTTTATTTATACTGTCTTGCTCAAGTTCCCTATGCGTGAACAAAAAGCACCTCAATACATGGATGTCACGCTGATTACGCAACCAGCGGATAAAAAGCCTAAAGAGGCGAAATCCATAGCAACAGATAATCAGCTTGCCAGTCAATCGGCTTCTGATGCGAAAGAGAGGGTAGCTCGTCAAAAAGAAGTGAAGGCGACAAGTTCGTCAGTAAAAGAAAAAACCGCTAAAAATGTGGCACCCGCTTTAACATCAGAGTCTAAGCCATCACCGCAGTCATCGGAAATAATGAAAAAAGAGGACGTTGATAAACCCCGTTTGACGCCCGAATTATTACAGCAACAAATTAGTCAATTAGGGAGCGATATTCGCAAGCAAACCATGGAAACGTCTTCACAGCGTGTGAAGTTCATTGATTCAGTGAGCGCAAGTAAAGCCATAGCCGCGCAATATTTAAAAGACTTTGAAAGTAAAGTTGAGCGCACAGGAAATATGAATTATCCCGAAGTTGCCATGCAAAAAGATTTTTCCGGTACACTGACAATGGACGTAGGAATTAAAGCTGACGGCAGTGTTTACAGTATTCGAATCAATCAATCCTCGGGTAATTCGGCTTTAGATGAAGCTGCAAAGAAAATCGTGCGTATGAGTGCCCCGTTTCCTGCGTTGCCTACTGATTTACTTAAAGAACTAGATGTGTTAATTATTACACGTGTGTGGCGATTTTCAGATCAATCTGGCATAAAGACCCAATAGATTTCCCATTTTTAAAATGAAAAATAAAAATACATAAAAATATGAATGACACGGACTATTTAGACAATCAATTTCTTATCGCCATGCCGACGCTTGCCGATAGTCATTTTTCGCAGACGGCTATTTATCTTTGTCAGCACAATGCTGACGGTGCGTTAGGTATTGTTATCAATCGTCAATCTGACATGAAACTCAAGGAAATTTTCATGCAAATGGATATTCCTGTCACGTCAGTATCTGCGGCGGAGGCGCCAGTTTATATGGGCGGTCCTGTTCAGCAAGAGCGCGGCTTTGTGCTACATAAAACAGGCGGTCAATGGGCGATTACACTGCCTATTTCGGACACTATGTCGCTAACAACGTCGCGCGATATTATCGAAGCGATTGCCAAAGGCGAGGGGCCTGAGCGTTATTTTGTCGCGCTAGGCTACGCTGGATGGGGGAAAGGACAACTTGAACAGGAGTTTTTGGATAATTCGTGGCTTAACACGCCTTTTGGCGAACCTATTTTGTTTGATACACCAATTGATTTACGTTGGCGCATGGCGGCGAGTCAAATTGGCATTGATATCAATAAATTAACGCATGGCGCGGGTCATGCGTAAAGACCCTTTGATGCGCCAAACGCAAGACACGTTTTTAGGTTTTGATTTTGGCACAAAAAAAATTGGCGTTGCTGTCGGGCAATTAACCACAGCCACCGCTAATTCACTTCAAACTTTACGCTCACCCAATGAGGCGCCCAATTGGCAAGCTATTGAAGGCCTTGTGAAAGAATGGCAACCAGCGGGCTTTGTCGTGGGTATTTCTCGCCAACATGATGGCACCGATAATCCTGTGACGCCCCGTATGTTGAAATTTTGCCGTCAATTAAACGGACGGTTTAATTTACCTGTTCATCAGCAAGATGAAATGCTCTCCACGTTTGAAGCAAAACAATTATTGTTTGATGATGTTCACGTTAACGCAACTAAATTGTGGGCGGTGCAAGATGAACTCGCTGCGCAATTGATTCTACAAACTTGGCTCAATGGACAAGAAAGAACAGTTTAACGATGTGATGAGTAAAGCGCATCAGCATGAAGAAGACGATAATCTCTTTCGACAAGCTGTCGGCTGCGTTCAAGCTATCAAGCAAGATAAAATCACGCCTCAATCGCAATTACCCAGGCCAAAACCTTATCCAAAACCGCTTGAAGTGAATTTCGATGCGCATTTAAGCTCGCGCAATCCAGAAGAATTAACAACGGTGGGTATTTATGATTCACTCAATTTTCTGTCTGCGGGCTTGCAAAATAATGTGCTAAAAAAATTGCGTCGTGGCTATTTTGGCGTCGATGCAGAAATTGATTTACATGGATTAACGGGGTATGACGCGAAACGTCAATTACTGCATTTTCTACACAGTAGCGTGCAAGATGGCTGTCGCTGTGTGCATATCGTGCATGGCAAAGGGTATCGCTCGCAAGATAATTTGCCCGTGATTAAAAACGAATTAAATCAGTGGCTTCGGCAACATCAAGACGTGCAAGCGTTTTGCTCAGCAAGTCCTAAAGACGGCGGAACGGGAGCGGTATTTGTGCTGCTGCGTTTGTCAGATAAGTATGGCACGGAGGATAGCGATGCGTTTTAATCACCTTGAAGGGTAATCACAATTTCTCGAGCACTTGCGTGATTGCGGTGTTCACACAAATAAATGCCTTGCCACATACCTAAATTGAGTTGTCCTTTTGTGACGGGTATCGTGACGCTTGAGCCGAGCATGCTGCTTTTAATATGAGCTGGCATATCATCACTGCCTTCAAGTGTGTGCGCGTAATACGGTTCATTTTCGGGGACAACGCGATTAAAAAAACTCTCAAAGTCCATGCGTACGGTAGGATCTGCATTTTCGTTAATGGTTAGCGAAGCGGAGGTATGTTTAATAAAAACGTGCAACATTCCAATCGAATATTGGGCTAATTCAGGTAATTGACGCACGATTTCATCGGTCACTATATGAAAACCACGTGGCCTTGGCTTTAGACTAATTTCTTTTTGTACCCACATATTTTCTTTATTTTAGGGTTTGAGTCCACCACCAAATTTTGAGCTTAATTTGGTAATTGTATTAATAATAAACGACATTTTTTTTGCATCATTAGGATCATGCGGTGGTGCAATTTCAATTTGAGATTGTGAATTTAATTTTTGTTCGCGCAGCAAACGTAAACGGGTTTCTTTGAGCGCGCGTTGGCGTTCCAATTCGTTTTTGATGCGTTCGATGGATTTATCTTCTTTTGCGGCTTTTTCTTGTTCTTTTTTGCGTTTTTCGTGTGCTTCTTGTTTTAAACGCTCCTGTTTTTCGTGTTCTTTATTACGGAGACGTTCGCGTTCAGTTTGTTCTTGTAAATAGATTTTTTCTTCTCTAATTTGCTCTTGGGAAAAACGATAGTTTTCAAGTAATAGCCAATTATCAAAATCGGTTTGCAGCTGCTCAAAAAACGCAATGATGGTTTTCTTATTTTCTATAAGCTCAAGGCGACTGGGTATTTCACGTTCACTTTCACCTTCAGTGTCAGATAGGGAGTGAGTTTGGTTCAATCGGGAATAGTCGTCGTCTGTGACGGCGTCAAGTAGATTGAGTTCGTCATGCTCACGCTTGAGATGGGTACAAAGTTCGTCGTTAATACGCTCGAAGACTTCATTCCAATC
>Ga0194045_1000600_pt1 | contig 11834 bp, 6 predicted proteins | sample JunL6211m_MetaG_FD_161686 | JGI IMG/M metagenome (GOLD analysis project Ga0194045, IMG submission 161686) | Anoxic zone freshwater microbial communities from boreal shield lake in IISD Experimental Lakes Area, Ontario, Canada - Jun2016-L626-11m | ecosystem: Environmental > Aquatic > Freshwater >...
GGTTAATACTATTAAAAATTCAAATATGACTTTAAAAATTAAACAAAACCGTATAAACTTTTTTGCTACGATGAAATAATTTAAGTTTATAAACTTAAAATTTATATAAAATGGATACTAAGTTTATAAGTATTAAAATATCAGATCCTATATATTGGGGATTTACCTATAAAATACCTTTAGAATATGCTTTAAGTGTTGAAAAGAAAGTTATAGTTGAAGAAATGAAAAAATACATGAAAAATTTTTTTGGGTCTCATAATTTAATTAACTTACAAGAAGGAGTTGACAAATTAAATTTACATTTACATCAAGATATAACAGATACAAACACAGAAATATATATATGTACTCATTGTTCTACATTATTGAATTAATATTTTAAATAAAATAATATAAATTTAATTTAAATACTGACTTCAACAATACAAAGTTTTATAAATAAAAATGAAATTAGTATTTAAAAAATAATATAATAAAATAAACATGTCTTTAAGGTCAACACTTTTAAAAGAGATTGATAGTACAATTGAAAAATTTATTTCTATAATTGCATCTAAATATAATTTAGATAAAAATGAAATAGAACTTTTGTGGAACAAAGGAGATAATACGAATGTTTGTAATATAACTAAAAATGTAAAGGATGAACCCATATCTACACCTAATAAAAAAGATTTTAATATATCTGAATTATCAAAATTCAATAAGACTGAACTTATAAGTATGTGCAAGACACACGGACATAAATGTTCTGGTACTAAAGACGCTCTTATAAATAGACTTTTGGGACAGGTAGAAACAGAAGAAAAAAAATCTGAAATAACAGTTACTAAACCTAGTAAAAAAGTAGATGAAAAAATAAAACAAACACCAGTTGTTAAAAAAATTACATCCGATATACCAAGTGTTTTGATACGTAGAAATAAATTTAATAACTATGAACATCCAGAATCAAGTTTTATTTTTGATAATGACACAAAAACTATTATTGGTAAACAAAAAAGTGATGGAAGTATAGAAGAGTTAAGTCATGAAGATATTGAAAAATGTAAATATTTATATAATTTTAAGTACAAGTTACCTTCTAATTTAGATTCTAAATCTTTGGCAGACGTAAAAATAGATGAACTTTCTGACGATGAAGATTTACAAGTAGAAGAAGATGAAGAATCTAAAGTTGATGAAGAAGTAGTAGAAGAAGATTTTCTTGAACAAGAACTTGAAGAAGAAGATTTTCTTGAAGAAGAACAAGAAGAAGAACTTGAAGAAGATGATTAATAAATTATAATATCTTATTATTTTAATCTATAAGATTAAAATAAAAAAATAGTGTTTAATGTAGTTCGTTTAACTTTTTTAATAATTGTTCGTCTGAAATTCCTTTGTATAATGATTTTTTTCCAGTAACTTTTTCCAAAGCTCTTAAAATATCGATTCTTCTATTAAAAACTTGATTAACTTTAACATCTTTTATTATATTTTCATTAGATATTTCAAAATTTAAATTAAGTCTATTTACAATTCTTGTAACATCACACACTTGTTGTTTATTGCCAACTTTAACAGTGCAACATGGATCTAATCCATTATATCCATAAGCCATCTGATAAATTTTACCTGTTGTATCTCTAACTGAACCATCGTATTTTACTGACATATCTTCACAAACTTTAATTATGCGTCTCTGATTATAACCAGATCTAGCTGTTCCCATTGCTGTATCACATATTCCTTCTCTTCCAGACATTGAATGGAAAAAAAATTCTTCTGGATTTAAACCTTCTATAAAAGAATGTCTAATAAATCCTCTTGACTCATATTCTTCTTCAATACACATTTTTGCAATCGGATAATGAGGAAGAGTTCTTTTACCATTATTTAGAGAATTAACTACACGTTTACCTATTAAATTTTGTTGACCAAGTAATCCAGTTAATTGTGCTATGTTAAAAAAATCTCCTTTACTACCAGAATAAACAGTAGATAATAGATTATTAGTTTTAGACATAGCATCTTTTGCTATTTTCATACCAACATCTTTTGCTTTACTTAACGCAGCATTTATACGAATTTCTCTTATACCCGGATTATGTGTTGTTTCTGATATTCCACTAGCCTCCATATAACACATTTGTATTTTATCTTGAATTTTATTTATACTTTCTACACTATTAATAAGACAATCTTCCAATCCTATACTAAATCCATTTAGTAAAAGCCATTTATTCGTTATAAACTGTATATTACTAATAAAATCACTAGCAACATCAATTCCATATTCTTTATGTATAACTTGAATTAAAGAATTATGAGATGAACCAAGTATAGTTTTATCAAAAGCACCTTCATATAAAACACCTCTGTATATTTTAACAACAGGTTCTTCCGAATATGCATCATTCTTCTTTTCATATATAAAATCATCAGGAAGAAGAAGTGAAATAAGACCCTTGCCATTCCAAACTTCCTCTTTTTTTCCCTTTAATTTAAGAACCTTAAGAATTATATTTATCTTTTCTATAGAATATAACATTTTACCATTTTTTGTACAACTCATAGATATATCAAAAAATTGAGCTTTTGTTATTGTTTTATTTTCTTTACACATCAGAAAAGCCCCCGTAAGAGAATCTTGTACTATAGCAATAATTGGCTTACTTCCTTGCGCTGAAATTATATTATGTTCCGCTAAAGATAAAAATAACATCTCTGCTTCAGCCTCTGGTGTTTGAGGTACATGAATATTCATCTCATCACCATCAAAATCTGCATTAAAACTTTTACATGTAGCAAGATTCATTCTAAAAGTTTTACCAGGACGAATAACAATCCGCATAGCAAGCATAGAACCCTTATGAAGTGTTGGTTGACGATTTAAAAGAACAATATCACCATCTTTTAAATGACGATGTACTTCATCTCCTATTTCAAGTTTAATATATTTTTTTGAATAAAACATTAGTATTCTTTTCATATTTAACATCTCACTATTCCTTTCAATACGATCTCCTAATATAATAGGATAATTTAAATCAGTAACTTTTATTCTTTCTTCACCTCTAATAATAATATCATTTATATGTACACCTTCCATAATTTTACCATTTCTTTCAAGTTTATCTCCTACCAAAAGAGACATTTCTTCATGATTTATTACATTTATCTTATTATCACCTCTAATAATTATATCACCATTAAGCAATGATGTACTTTTAGAATACATAGCATATTTTAAATTAATTTTTATACCATTACTTTTTACAATAAAATTAGCTTTTCCATCATTTACAAGTTTTTCTAAATATTCGTTATTAAAAACACACACTTTTTCCGGTTTAGTAAGTTCTTCAGCAACTTCTTTTGGTATTGCCATCCACCCAAAAGCAAGTGTAGAATCTGGTCCTATAACAGTACGAGCCGAATAATCTACGCGTTTACCCATAAGATTATGTCTTAATTGCCCATCTTTTCCAGTAATTCTTTCTTTTATTGCTTTTATCGCTCTGCCATTTGTAGGATGCTTAGCTTTTCCTTGTGTATTATTATATAATGTAGAAATTCTAAACTTAAGAGATTGATAAGCTTTTTGTTTCTTCGCTATATTTTTCTCATCATCTTTATCATTATCATCTTTTTTTAGAATATTATTTGCTTTAATAATCTCTATATATTGATTAGTCAAATCATCATCACATATATTTCCATCTGCTATAACAAAAGGCCTTGCACACGGAGGAATAACTGGAAAATGAGTAATAATTAAATTCTTTGGATGAATCCTTTCTGGATTAAATCCGCATAAAATTACATCTTCGTCTATATAAGAATCAAAAGATTTCTTAATTTCTTCTGTTGTTAATGTTATACTAATTTTATTATCTTTTCTTTTTATACTATTACCATCCTCATCTATATTACAAGATTCTTTATACACTTTAGTAATTGAATTATCAGAAATAGTATATAAAATTTTTGGTTGAGGATTATCACAATGAGAACATATATCAACCTTTTCTAATTTTTCTAATATTTTCTTGAATCTTCTATCATTTTTGTATTTATCTAATCCACATAATACAACTTGATCTTTTGTAATTAACAATCTATTACAACTTGTACAAAAACACCTGAGAAAAGATACTACATACTTATAAAATAAAGGATGAATAATACACTCATTTAATTCTATATAACCAAAATGTCCTGGACATTTTTTAGCTGACATTTCACACGTCACACACGGAACATTATTCTCAGTATTAGCACCCATTCTATCATCATAAACTGATTCAACCCCAGATAATTTTGTATTAGTAATTTTACATACAGCATTTTGTATAACTTCTTGACTTGACAAAACACCAAATTCAATAGATTTTATTTCACTTACATTCTTATTAGATATCATTTCATTAGAAATAGTGCTCATCTATTATATTTGGTAATTTAATTTTAAAACTCATTTTTATATAAAAAATGATTTGGATAACTTTTAAAATTTATATTTTAAAAATTAATTTACTCACTACATAGGTGGTAACGCGCTTCCATCTTCATTATAATTAACCAAATCTGATTCTTCCAAAACAATCGCATCACCATTATTAATATCATCTTGTAAAGTTCTAATCCTATATCCTTTCCATCTTTTACCCTTCTCTGGTTCTTCCCATAATCTACTAAAATATTCTTCTATCTCATTCTTTATCGGAAGAGTTTGTCCAGGTAGACTATCTTTAAACCAATCCCTGAACTGTGTATACAATTCTGTAAGTGTTAAGAAAGAATTTTTTTCCTCTATAACACACTCTTCTACAAACTGACGATATATATCATTTTGCTTTCTATATATTGCTGTAGCCATACGAACTTTTTCAGGTTCTACTCTATCTTTTAATGTTAACCTATGTTTTAATAAAATCCAAGCAAAAGGTTGTAACATACCTGGAATCTTACTACCAAAATCTTTATCCATAGGAAATCTTTTTTGTCTTAATTGCTCTTCATAACTATCTGGCGCCGGATCATCTGGTCTACAAAATGTCGACTCAAAAGGTATCACTCTTATACGATTCCAAACCGCCTTATCACTATATCTAAGTTTCGGTAACTTATTACAATTATGTGTAACTATTCCTTCGGCTATAAAATTACTATATGGTTCTTCAACATTTAAATCGTAAACATGTTTTTTACCAACTTTTTCTATATTTATCACATTCATCTCATAACAAGGTAATGTTTCTCTATCTTTTTCTACAGAATAATGATGCTTTTCTTCTGTCTTTTTATTATTTTCTTGATTACAAAAATTCATTAATCCTGTACTATTCATATATTCTTCAATATCTGTAGATATCAGTTTAGTATCATTTTTATATATTAAATAATATGATCTTATTTTTGAATAAGTTATAATATTCTTTTCATCACTTAATCCCATTTTTTCTTTTACTTCTGTCTTTGCTTTTTCATACGCTTCTTTAATAGTACAACATCCTGGTTCATCTACTATTTCAGATTTTTGCTCTTGTTGTATCCACTTAAATCCACCGCAAGTACCATTTCTTTTTATAGAACCTTTAATACTAGAATGACTTAAACCAGTAGAATGCTGGGCTTCTTGGGTGCTTTTAAATATATTAATAGTTTTATCTGTATTCTTATCAACTTGTATTATAAGAGGATTGATGTTTTGTCTCTTATATTTATCTATTAATTCTCTTGTTCTATCAATAATAGCTTGATTTTGTTTTCTAACAGACTGTTTAAATCTTATCATACTTCCAATAGCTGTTAACCTATAAGATTTGTGACAACAATATCTTACTCCTATTTTTTCTGTAAATTGTAAAATACTATCATCTTTACATATTCTTAAAAATACATTATATTTATTTTTACCAGAAAAATCTGTTTTATAATTTTCATAATACTTTGGTTCACTTACTATAGATTCTATACCAAATCTTTCTAATAATACTATTGACATTTTTTCAAACATATCAACTAAACTCTGTACATGTTCTTCCTCTTTTGAAGCAACTAGTTGCATCATTGTACATTGTTTTTTAACTACACTTGGTAATACACCATCTCCTCCAAACATACCTCCTAATAATTCTCTTATTAAAAAAGTCGGACATTCTTTATCAAATAAAAATTCTGGTAGTTGCATTTTTTGATATACTTTACGACCTTTAGTCAGGGGTAATATTACACATATAGCTTTAGTTAATTCAATCGGTAAATTAATTTTTAATATTGTTTTATCTTTAGATATTGTTGGTTTTTTGTTAGTTAAAAATGTTATATCTTCTAACACAGCATGAGCATCTATTTTATGACCCATACATAATATTTTATTTAAACTACCATCAGTAATCAAATATCCTATAATTCTACACAATGCTGATGCTTTTAATCTATCAGTATGATTAGAAAGATTAAAATGTATATCACCTACTTTAAAAATATAATCATAATTATCAAACATATCATCAGCTTTTGGATAACTTACTCCCATTTTTAGTTTTGTATCATATAGTTTTATATTTGATGCTTCAATCCATTCGTTATTTGAAGTTAAATATTTATGATTTGGAGTACAAGTAATTTTTCTACCATCTTGTAGAGTCATTTGAATACATTCTTGCTCACCATTATCAATGAATTTTTGTTGTTTAGTAGGGAGTAATCCGTCTGTCTTCGTATCCCAAGACAACAAAGTATGATTTTCAGTTAATTTTTCTATAGAAACAGAAACACCAGAATTCAAGGTGATAGCAGTCCCTTCGCTCTGGCAAATAAACACAAGTTTGAACATGGGGCAGATCTCACGGCCTTCCTTACCTTTCTCAAATAAATCACGGGCATAATAACTATCATTACCTGATAAGTTCTTCATAATACCTATATTAATCATTTCATCACTATTAGGTTCCTCTAAAGTTGCTAAACGAACACCCCCACCTGCTCTAGCAAGTTCAGGGTTTGCAGAACCAGATTGAACTTTTTTACCTGTAATTACTGTGGTATTAAATTTGATAGATAAATGACCCAACATTTTTTCAAATATATTTTGTGTCACCGACTTTCCATTATCTCCTTCTCCTGTCCAAAAATATACATGTTTTTGATGATTTCCTCCCAAAAATATATCTGATGATGTATCCATAAAATAATCACGAATAGATTTATCTGGAAATACTTTTTCTAAAAATTCATGAACATTTAACACTCTCTCATCATCGTCATCAAATTCAACATAATCTATAGGAGATGTTTTTGAAATAAAATCCTCCGGTGTACACGCCCTAAAATTATTAATTGTTAAATCATACACTCCATTCTTAAATGGAAATAAAGTTGGATTAGTATCCAACTTATCACGAAATCTTTGATCATAAAATACCTCTTGACATTCTTTCATTACATTACTCTTATAAGGTGCCGATTTCAAATTACTAATCATTTTTTGAGCCTGTTTTAATCTAGCATTACACATTGCTTCATTTCCTTTATCTGTACACGCTGCTAAAGAACTAAGTAGTTCTTTACCTATAATTGTATATCTATCTACAAAATCTCCAGATATTTTTGCTCTTAAAAATATACCATCTTCTATTTGTTCCCACTTATTACAACGAAACTGAAACCAAATCTTTCCTGTAATACTAGCACATACAAAATTATCTCCATATTCTTCATATAAAGCTCTAGCTACATCATTATGAGATCCATTAAGAGATTCTTGTATATGTTTTGTAGCTTGTTCTTTTTTAAATTCTTTATATCTTTCTGGACTATCTATACTCGCAAAATATTTAAGTGTACCTATAGTAAAATCTTTTTTAGTCATCCTTTCCCATTGGTAAATACACACCGATTCATCATACTTTTCTCCACATCTAGAAGAAAAATCACACCATAACTCTAACGCTTCACTTGAACCTCCTCCTACATTATATAAAATCCACCCTATATTCATCCAATCATTTCTATCTTCAGCTCGATAATCAGAAAGCATAGGTAATAATTTTTTAACAATATCTAAAGATTCTCTAACAGTTAGTTTCGAATATTCTACATCATTAGATTTATTTTTCTTTTCATTATTCTGTTCTTTTAAAGGTGACACTAAACCATACTTAAGCTCTGATGTTTGCCTCCCATATGTATTAATACTTAATATTCTTGGCATATATTCTTCAATACGACCTTTAATTTTAATTAATTTTTCTTTCATATCAAAAATTTGATATCCTTTAAACGCTTCATCAAGACTTATCTCACAACACTCTGAATTATAAACTTTAGAAACTAAATATGGTTCCATACCAGATTCCTTTCGAGAACCATACAACAACCATGGTACCTTACAACAAGATTTATCTATCATTAACCCAGAATCCTCTATTCCAATATCTTCAAAAGTTTTAAGATTTTTTATAGTCTCTTGCACTCTCGGAATTAAATGTACTTCTTGATCTACTTTATTTAAAAATAAATTAGGGAAATGAATATGAAAACCATGCTTAGCCCACGCATTACCATTCTTATATACACGATATAAAGGTTTTTCTAACAAAACACACATTAAATGTTTATCTGTACATTCATCAACAATTTTTCTTAAAATTGATTGATATGCTTGTATAACATCTTTTACATGTCTTTCTGTATGAATCTCTTTTTCTATAACAAAATTATCTGTTTCTCTTATTTTTATATCTATATCTCCTAACACAGGTATATAATGCTGAGGCTTTTCAGCAATACTTAGAACCACTTCTGGATTATCTTTTATAGTTTTTTGATATACAGGCCAAAACTCTTCTAAATCTTGTCTATTAAGTTGATATGTACCTTTGGTAGCACCCATTGATACATGGGTATGAAAAACACCCTTCACTTTATGTTCACGTAATATTTTTTCAATTGATTGTTCCATTTGTCTTTTTTAATGTTTATATATTTAATTATTCATTTTTAAATTTTGATTATTAAAAACTTAATCACACCACTATTTTTCATTTATAACTTCTATCTTTAGATAAACCATACTTAATATTCATAAATTAACTCAAATATAAATTTAAAACTAATTCTATAATATATAAAATGTCAAATACTAACCTTGATTTATCTGACACTCTCATATTAAGTAATTATTCAAATAATATAGAAAACATCGATAATAACAATGATGTTCATCTTTATAATGATAATTATAATCATAATCATAATCATAATGATAATGATAATGATAATAAAAATCATTATAATCATGTTAATAATTATTGTACTGATAGTCAGAGTTATAATTGTAATGATAGTCATAATAATGATAATAACAATGATAATAACAATGATAATAACAATGATAATAACAATGATAATAACAATGATAATAACAATGATAATAGTGATAATAACAATAGTGATAATAGTGATAATAGTGATAATAGTGATAATAACAATAGTGATAATAGTGATAATATTGATAATAGTGATAATAGTCATAATAGTGATAATAGTGATAATGATAATAGTGATAATGATAATAGTAATAATGATAATAATATATTTGAATCTTTTTGTTTTACAGAAAATTCAAATTTATTTGTAGTAACTGTAGATGAGTTTCCAAAATTTTATGTAAAAGATGAAAACAGTGCATCTGAAAGTATGTGGAACATAGGAAGACTTTTATCAGCTGAAGCATTTTGTTCTGGATATCGACCTTCTATTATTCAGATTTCTGATACAGAAATACATATTATAGGAAGTTATAGATTTTTTTTATTATCATATGATAGAATAATTCATAGAATCAAACACTCTAAAGTAAAAGAGTGTGTTTATATTTTTTGATACTAAATATTTTAAAATTTATATTTTAAAATTAACTGTAATCAAATAAATGTAAATAATTGTTTTTATGTTATTGTATCTTCAAGTAAGTTAATTAACAATTAATGTAATTAACTTACTTGAAATAAACATGATTAAATTTAACATGTTACTGTAGGGTGAAATATCCGCCACGTACTTCCAAAAAATGGCGCTGAGGAGGACCACTTTATATATGTATATTTGCTATCAAATACACCTGAACATATATTATTATTAAAATTAAAACTATATGTATGATTTTCCAATAGACCACCAGATCCTATTATTTTATTTGTATTGTGATTAAAAATATGAATGTTTTCTCCAGTTCTATAGTTATTAAAAATATGAATGTTTTCTCCAGGTCTATAGTTATTAATTGATGTGTCGTTTTGAAATGTATATAAAGTAAAATCATAAATATCTTGCCACACACCCTTTATAGAAGTAGAAATAGAATTCCAAGAACTGTTATCTTTCCATGTTATAGTATTATTCCCTAAACTTCCAGGAAAACTTATACCCAACATATTTTGTCCAACAGAATTAAGTGTTTTATTTTCTAGTACACATGATGATGATAACGAACTGTTATTTAAATTAAAAATATCAAACCATACGTTGTTGCTATTTAATATAAACATAAAATATCTATTAGACTTAGAATCATACCAAGATCCACACGGTATTTGTGGAATAGTAGATGTCCAAGCATTAGTATCATCATCAAATACTAGTTTTGTAAATGAATTATCAAAGTTTGCATTTGCTGGACATATTATATTTTTAAGACTATTAATATTAGTATATGTAGAGCCTAATAACCTACCTCTAAATATTGGAGTGTTATCATTATAATTAGTAATATCTAAACATCCAGTAGGACCACTTGGACAAGCTTGAAATTTATACTTTGTAGTCGAGTTGGACCATATACCTGTAGGTACAAAAGAATTAGGTGGGCCAGTTGGACCTGAAATAGGTTGACATCCTGTTGGAACTCCTGTAGAACCAGTGGAACCTGTGGAACCAGTAGGACCGGTGGAACCAGTTTGATTAGATGAGCTTCCCGTTGGACCTGTTTTCGAAGATTTAATTACATATATAACTAAAGTTGCTATAACCAACACTATTAATACTACTATTAATACTTTTTGTAATATTTTTAGTATTCTATCCATTTAATTAATTAAATGGATAAAAAAAATTAATTAAATGGATAAAAAAAATTAAGTTGAAAAATCTACAAAATGTAAATATTTAAATGCAGTTAACATTGTTAGTGTATCTGCTAAATCATCTTTCTTTATACTCGGATTTCCTTTAGAACCTCTTTTACTTGTTAATAATGGATGATTTGTTTCACCTCTTGTTAGAAGAATTTCTTTAGCTTTTTCTATACTCCATTTTTTACGAGCAGGTTTATCTATATTTTTATATTTAATTTTTCCAGATTTTGTTTGTCCTTTATTAATTTTTTCAGAACCTAAAATATTAGTCTTGTGATAAGAAGGAAATTCTATTACAGTTTTAAATTTTCCGTATCTAAATAAAAAATAACTTTGAACATGTTGACCTATTTTTATTGCTTTTAAATTTATTTTTTTACCAAATGACATTTGTTGTTCTACTAAAAAAATAGAACATTTATCCCATATTTCAAAATGTTTATCTAATAGATTTGTTAAATTATGTAAAATATTTTGATCTAAATATTTTCCTGATGAACATCCGGTAGTTAAATCTACATTTTTATGTATTATAGTTTTTCCATCTTTAAAAATACTTTTTAAAATGTTATTCATCTTAATCGTAGGAGTTCCATTAGAATTATAACGGTCAGAAATTGATATATTTTTAATTTTTGATAATACATTGACATCTATTTCTTCAACATAAAATGCAAAATTCTTTGAACCTATATCAATTGATGC
>Ga0194045_1000601_pt1 | contig 11832 bp, 8 predicted proteins | sample JunL6211m_MetaG_FD_161686 | JGI IMG/M metagenome (GOLD analysis project Ga0194045, IMG submission 161686) | Anoxic zone freshwater microbial communities from boreal shield lake in IISD Experimental Lakes Area, Ontario, Canada - Jun2016-L626-11m | ecosystem: Environmental > Aquatic > Freshwater >...
CGTGACGACCATCCTTGGTCAGGCGGACATCGATTTCGGCCCATTCGCAAAAGTCCTGAATGCACATTTCGATCGCAGATGCCGAGTTTTCAGGAGCAGCTAGTGCCATTCCGCGATGAACCATCACTTGAATATTGCGAGGTGGTGTGATGGGCTGATAGAAGTGAAAACTTGGCTGCGAGAACGCGTTCTGGGAGGCGATAAGAATCAAACTGATCGCAAAAAAGGAAGTCCGTTGCAACGGAAGGCCCGAATGGTTTAGACGCATCGTGGTTTTATTTGGGTGGAGACCGCCACTCCCATACGCCCCCAAGTTCCCTTCATGGACGGTGCTTTTATCGGAAGCACCGCGCAGCCGTTTTGCAAAATCGTCGTCGTCGGTATTCATGGCGTGAAGGCGTTCGAAACAGGGGCTAGATGTTTTGAAAGTGAAAGTGAAAGTGAAAGTATAGTGGAGGGGAGAGGTTTCCGTTGGCTTTATGCCAGCGGGACCACAATTGGCAGCTTCAGAAACGAAACGTAGCGTTCGCCGTACTCCGTCCGGTTTATCCGGGCGGTAGCAACGTTTTTGCTCAAGCTGGCCTTCACATGTTTCCGCTGGCACGAGGCCAACGGAGAGCTCAACAGGAAGGGCATTCCAAGGTAGCTGTCAATTGCAGCCTCCGCCCGGGCAGGCTAGAGCGAGTTGATCGGCGAAATCCTTCCCAAATTCCGATCTGTTTTATCCCGCGTTTGGAGGTAGTCCTATCTTGCGTTGATGATCGTAGAGGTGCATGGCACGAATGGCACCTAGCTCCCCCCCTTTGATGATTGAACCGTAATCCCGGTGATCGTCTCCGGCGTTTTGTTCTTGTTCGCGTCCCAGGTTTACGCCATGTTCCCGAAGGTCACCATGTGGACAGGATTCATGGAGAAACTATTTCATCCGCTTTCGCAACTGAGCTTGGAGTTCGGTTTCTAACGTCTCCAGTTCGGTCCTGGATTTGGGTTTCAGCTCCTCGACGGTCGACTGAGGGAAACTCAGCAAATTTTGCAACATGCGTATCTTGCCGAAAAGTTCACCTTCCTCACGGCCTTCTTCTCGGCCTTCTTCGCGGCCTTCTTCGCGGCCTTCTTCGCGTGCTTCGCGGCGAGCGGCGTTCAAGATCCATCGCTGGTCGCGGATAGCTTTTTCACGTGTGTCGTACATGGCTTTGTCCTCGGTCTTCTTGGCAATTCGGTCAATCGAGTCGGTCGCCTTCTGGAACTCTGGCTGGGGGAACAAACTCACAAGTGTCTCTGCATCGTACTGGTGTGCGTGCAACAACCAGTATAGCCAACGGTCCATCCAGCAGCCCGAATCGAGCGATCAGTTCCAAAGTCCACAGTGTTTGGCAACTTCGGTTCAGCGTTCGGTTCGGCCAGCTCTACGATGGTACGCCCCCAAATTCATTTGCGTTCTTCGCGACGAACGCGAATAAGAGCGTTGTAAGGTCGTCAGGATATTCGTAGAATTTTGAATCGAGAGCTTCCAGCGGTTCTTCGTCGTCTGCCAAGGCAGCATCGAGTGCGTCGCATCGCCCGTCGTTGTCTTCTGGAATCGGCGCGATCCAATTTATTGCAGCGTCGACAATCTCGGCACAGGCCGATGCCCCAATCTCACGGAGCGCAGTCGGAGCGTAAGCGATGATATCCGAATCCGAGTTGCGAAAATACTGATCGAAGCCACCGTTATTCACTTGGCTTTCGAGTTCCCAAATCGCTGAGAACGTCTTTTGCAGAGCATTTTGCGCTGCGAAGTCAACGCGGCCAAGGTCAGTCCGGTCACTCTCAGAAAGGTCAATCAAAAATGCGTTTTTGTCCATGGCGAAATTGTCTATTAAGGGGCCGAAAGAATTCATTTAAGTCCTGGGTTTGGGGCGGCAGCCATTTGAAAAAAATTGGGCGACCTTGACCTGTATGCTGCTTTACGGTTGAGCTTCTCGTGAGCTTCCCGCACCCCGCTCCGGTTCAGTCTAGCTGATGATGCTGTCCTAAAGTGTGGGGGGCTTTTGGGGACACCACTTATTTTTGGGTGGGTAGTTGTCCCAATTTAGCTGCTCAAAGTGTGGTGTCCCCAAGTTCGCCTGTTATGTAAGACGAACTGAACTTGGCTCCGAGATTTGGCATTGGACTTTTATGCGGATAACGAACAGCAATCTATCCCAACAGCTTCGAAGCAGGATGAGAGCTTTTGGCATGAGTGGCTCGCATCCCAATGATCTCCTTTTCAACCAATTCTTCAATGATTAGGTGTATCGCTGTTTGTGGTTTGCCTGGGATGACATCGGATTCGACGAAGTTGTTTCGAGATCGTTCGATTGCGTCTCGAACGCCGGATTCCGAAAACGGTAGATTGTAAACCTTGGTTTTATTGAAGTTAGCGACCTTCCCTCGAATCAGATCGCCAATTTGCGAACTGGTTAAAGACGTCGCAGGTGGGAAGTCATCGAAGTGCAGCAGCAACCACAGATCAAAACAAGGATTGGACAACGCAACGGCAATGCCTTTTTGTTTGCAACGCTTGACGACCTCGACCAAATTCTGAATGTGATTGATTTCAATCCAATGGTCTGTGTCGCAGACAAGCCAAAATTGGTCTCCCTCACCGACACTAAATACATCGAGGTATTCCTCTAGTCTCGCCATGACATGCTGCGGCGACGATTGGCCGTGGTCCGTTTCCAAAACATGAAACTGAATCCGCGTAGATTGAAAAAGTTCGAAATATTGCTTGACCGCAAAACGATCTTCCGAGGCAATCACCACGAGCGACGCATCGCGTGTCCGATTTTCGATTCGCTGAATCGGCCGCTTCTTACGCATCGCTCGTCTCTAGAGGGCATTCGATTAACTGCATGAGTTTTTCCATGCCACCTACGAAAGGAATGGCCCCAAAACGTCCTTGCAGATAGCTCTTCTCGATCCGTAGGTCATTGCGAACTTTCAGTTCGGTTAGCGAGTAAAGATGCGTTTGTTGTTTTGCATCTTTTTCAGCGAACCAAATCTCGTCCCGTCGAAGTAGATCCTGGTCTAGCAAATGTGTTTCGTGGGTAGTTACGATCAACTGCTGACATGCGCCAGGACAAGAGTCCACGAAGAATTTCAGCAACGCGTGGGCAAGCAGCGGATGCAAGCTGCGGTCTAATTCATCAATAACAAAAACCTTGCAGCGAGTTTTAAGGTGATAAAGTGCCGGAAGGAGATGAAGAAACCGTTGCGTTCCATCCGACTCTTCGTCAAAGGAAAGCGAGAAATCGTTTCCATCGATGGAGTGTTTGGAGGCAAGGTTCCTGCGAATTACCGTGGTCGGATCATCGGGGTCCAAATAAAGACTCATTCCTGAGCCAACAACAATCGGCGACGCATCATTATCCCTTAGGGACTGCAAGCTTTCGACGAGTTGTTTAGGAAGCCTATCTGCGTTGATCTTGTTCTTCTCGACGGTTAGATCACCAATTCCAGTGCCAATACTGGAGAGAAATTCGCCTGCAAAAGCGCGAAAGCCTTTGTTATTGTCCAGATACTCAAGGATCGGACCGAAGCTGGCCTCAGGCGGAATGATAGACAAGCATTCGGAAAACCAAAAAACAACGCTGTTGAGTAGCTCACCACGACGTTCCTCATCGAGATCGACAATCTTGTTTAGTAGAAGCTGGTTTGGGCGTACGCCAAGGGTTTCCAACGCCTTGAGCGCCTCAATGGAAGCAGTCGTTGTTTGTTCAAATCGCTTGAGATCCCCGAACGAAATATCCTTACCCTTTCGGTGAAAGACTTCCGCCTCACGTCCCTTGTCGTTTGTAGCTTCAAGCCACTCTTCGGTCACTTCCTCCTTGGTGATATCGAAACCATAAACATAGATTCGATTGCCAAGCATGAAACGAAACTCGAACGAAGACGGGCGTGCAGGCTCGTTCGTGAATCGAAACTGCTGGAGCGCAATCCGCTTCGCTGGCCCTGCCCCTTCAACGATGAGGTCTTGTGCAAAGCCCATCGCTCGAACAAGGTTCGATTTTCCGGCAGCGTTGGCACCGTAGATCACAGCCGCCCGAAGCGCACGCTCGTCGGTACTTGGGATTTCAACGCAATGGTCCTCATGACCTTTCTGGCTCTTGGAGGCAACGAGGTTAAGGGTCTGTTCGCTCCCGATCGATCGGAAGTTTTCGACGGAAAAATTGATTAGCATTGCAGTTTTGCGTTTTTTTCACGAATTCGTCATGTTATAGTTGTCTGCGAGTGCATATACGCATACTATACGTTAATAAATCACAAAAGCAACGCAAGCGACACTAGTTCGATGTGCTTAGTGCCCTACCCTGGGAACGCATCCTTCAGTGGTGGAACAAACACGGCGTTTGATTCGAAGCTGCAAAGTTCAGACCTAAGCCTCGATCTTCAACAATCGGTCTTTGTAATGGAGTATAACTGCATCGTCCAACCAGCAGACTTCCAAGCCCCACTCTGAAATAATCAATGTCCCGCTTGCGATGATATCAAAACGGAGAAGTGTTGATATCTGGTCACGCATCAAACCGATTTGAACCACGTCACCATCAGATTGTTTTCGGATGACGGTCATTCGTTTTTTGGTCGGAAAGCCGTCAATAACAAGATCGAAAAACTCCCGACGGCCTTCCGCAAGAGTCATAGTTTGCTGTGGCTGATAATCCCCCTTGTCAGAATCGCTTGTCGGTTGACGAACAACCTTTGACTCGCCTAAGAGATCTTCTTCAGTCCACCCGTTTTGTACTAACAATTCCTTTGCCTCTTCCCTGTATTCCCGGGCTTTGTGGGATTTGCCTTCTCGCTCCTCTCGATCGGCTTGCCGAAGTTTAACTGAAATCCAACGCTTTTCTGCATGTTGTCGATTCTTCAATGAACTATTTTTGCGCCAATTTTCATAGAACTTTAAAGCATCGATATCTCGGCCAAGATTTTCGATTGCTTGACCAAGCAACTCTAATTCGAGAGATCCACGAAGATTGCTGCTGATCCCCTTGGCAATAAACTCGTCTCGCAAAAAAGTGGTCAACCGATCTCGCGAACTTGTGTCAAGGATATCCAATATACGATGCTGCTTTGCGATATTCGGAATGAGAATTGAAGCAACGAGCTTTTCCGCGAAAATTAACTCGCGTAGCCTTTCTTTTCCTTTCTTTGTCCATCGATTTGATGCAGGTTCGTAATTCACGAATAGAGTGGAAATATCAGCCCAATCTTGGGATTTAAGCAGAGCGTTTAAGGTTTTCTTCAGTGCCTCAAAATGCTGGTCGCTACTCTTCGTTAAAACTGCTTCAAGGCATTCCAAAATGCGTGTTTCGGACTTCATAACCTCAAAATCGTCGATCGCACTCAAATATCGCCCATTCTTAAAATTGTCTTCGGCAATCAATGATAGTTCAGAATCGTTCAGCGTCGAGCCGGTTTCGCGGCGACGGATGGCGAGTTTGAGTCGCGAATTCTTGGCCAGTTCGTGGGATTCATCCGTTACGAGCGTCAGCACTCGTTCATGATCATCCGCGTGGAAATGAACTTGTGCCCGATTTAAATTATCCCATTGCACTCCCCGCTTTTCGAGTTGATTCAATGCTTCGCAAAGTCCGACGTCATCCGGAACTGTCAGCTTGAGTTTGTTGACTGCCAAGCAATCAGCAATACGTTTTAGAACTCGATTTAGCTTTGGCTGCCAATTGGCGCTAACGATTCTGCTTCTTAAGCCACTATCTCCATCAGCGCGTTCAACTAACTCACTGAAAAGCGATACCGTCTCGCGAACTCCTAACTCTTTTGCACACAGAAGCGATGCAAGCCGGCACTCTGGAAGTCTCGAGTAATTCTGATGAGAATTCGACAATTCAACAATCTCGGTCAGGCACTCGCCTTGCCAGAAGACCTGAATAGCTTTGTCTAAGTTGCCGGCTGAAACAAAACAACGACCCGCTTCAGAAAAACTACCTTCAAAATATGCGGCATTCGCTGAGCACGTATCCGCTTTCCGTTTGTCGCCACTCCGCTCGTGGTGGTAAACAGCCTGGCGGAGTAGATACGGATCCTGTTTTGCCATCCCCTCATTTTCGAACTGCGCGGCGAGTTTCGTCGGATCGTCATGATCCTCGCTGAAACTTTCTGCGACGCCCTTCGACAAAACTCCGAGTGAAGGGAGCCATTCTTCGCTTTGTGGAAGGGTTGAAACAAATCGATGCATATTACTCGGGTCTGTCGCGAACCACCAAAAATTATCCCGAGACGCCGGTGGATCAACGACAAACAAACGACGCTGTGCGCGACTCGCCGCTACATAGAGGTTGTTCATGAAGTATTCCAACTCAAGCTGATCTTCACTCGATATTGCTTTGGCATTTTCTGTTTTCAAGAGTGCCGCCAATTTGTTAGCCTCGGCGCGTTCAGCCCAGCCAAAAAGCAAAACTCGTTTGAACTCCAAACCTTTCGCTTTTGCCGCACTTAATACGTTTTGTGGAACGCCGTGTTCATTGTTACTGACAAGTCCTTGCAAATAGGGATTCCTTGCAACGTAGTCGGATTCGTCATCTTCCTCACATGGAACGATGATGACCAAATCGCTTTGCTGACGAATTGCAGTTTCCATGTCATTGTCGCGATACTCAAAGAAAGCGGGTAAACAACCGAGCGAATTGGTAGCTTGCCATGAGGCTTGTGGGCGTAGTGCTCGATGGTCAAATAGTGACGCACGAACTGCTTGGATCGAATTACAGAGTTTTACGATTGGTGTTACTGAGCGATAGTTGAAGGTCAGTTCCTTGTAATGAAGTTGCGGAATCGCAACTTTTGTACTAAATCGACTTAGCGACGCCATAATTCTTTCCGTAAACGCCGCGCGTACCGATTCCCAGCGAAAACCTGTTGGGTTCAATGTTTGAAATGGGTCGCCCGCGAAAACGAACGGAATTCGGCTGATATGAGTCGGATCGATAGTTCGCCTACCGAAAAGGGATACGCGATAGAGTGCCTCCAATTCAATACGAGTGAAGTCCTGTGCTTCATCACAGAAGATCGCAATATGATTCGCTTGAAATCGATCGTTTTCTAGTAAGTAACGTACCAAATCTTGGCTATCCCATAGAAATCCGTTCTTCCTTGCAGGTTCGTACCAAGCACGCCAAACGTGATCAAAGACTCGCTCGTAACTCTGCTGAGATACGGTGCGCTCTTCACGAGGCAGGTCGAAATACTCATCTCGTTCCAGCTCACTTTCTACGCTCAGACCTTTTATTAATCCGCGAATGACGTGCCAGGAAATTTGTGGCCCGTATTCTCGTGACGCTTTCGGCTCGTTTCCGAATCGTTCAGACCACTTGCGACGGAATACCGAATAACTGACGTAGTTGTCTTCGCAGAACCGTTCTCGTTCACCCTCATTGAGAAGTGACATAAAAAATTTGCGAGTGTTCTGAAAAAGACCGTTGATTTGCTCGCTGCATGTCCTTGAAAGCTGCCGTTCAACTAAAAGATGTTCGGAATTCGTGTTCAGCAGACTTGAAACGGTTCGACTAGCTACGGATAGCAAGGTGTCGTTACTTGCAAAATAGAGCGGCTTGTATTCAAGCGCCGAATCAAGGACGTGGTCCCATCGACGGACATACTCCGCGAACAGGTATTGAAGAACTGTCGACTTTCCGCTTCCTGCGCGCCCGTTGATGAATAGAGGCAATCCACCGTCTATGTTGCCAGAGTTTGCTCTACATCCGCGAATGATTTCCGTTTCTTCAGGTGACAGCGCGAGGTTGGCTTGATCTTCACTTTCGGCACTTAGCCACATATCCTCGTCGTAGCAAATCAATATCGGATAACCGCGCACGCTCAACTGCAATAGCTTTGTTAAGCATAAGCCAATGGTTTGTTCAGTCCAGTGGCATTTCAGTTTAGCCAAATCGACTTCACTGGCACCATATTTCACATCGAGCAGGAGAAGATGGTCTGTGATTGCGTCGTAGTAACTGAGAATGCAAAGCCGTGAATCGCCGGTAGACTGGATGAGTCGCACTTCATTTGAAGGACCTTCGACTCCCTGAACAATCAGTTCTGGCAATCGAATGCGTCGCGATTCCAGCCTCTGATCTCCGATACTCGTTACCCAATCTTGCGTTTCGCAAATGATCGTTTCATTGTTATCGTTAACCGTTGCATTCGACCAGAGAAAAGCAGCTTCTGCATTGCCTAATTCCGGTGGCTTTGGAGGCAAATCAATTTTGGTTCGTTCGTCAACCCAGCTTTCCAATTCGCCATTTCCGAACTCCTTGTCGAAGTATTTGCCAGCCCAATCCGCTGGGTTTTTCTGAAAGTCCGTATAGTCGTTGCGTTCATTTCCGCCGTGAAGGATGATTCGAAGGAATACAACTACAGTATGATCACGAACATGCTTCTGAACGCAAATCACACGATTCTTGTAGCCGAATTTCTTCTTCTTAACTAAACAAGGTTGTGGGAATTGATCAAATTGGCTTAACGACTGTGAATTCTCTACATCGCGAGCAAACTCCTCGAGCTGTGACTTGGAAATCCCATGCGTGGATGCGTCTTTCAAAATACTGTCGGTCAGTTTACAAAGGATTGCCATAATTCGTTCCTCGCTTTAACAATTGTCATGACGTCAAATTGGGTCTGGTAGAGCCTAAAGTAGCCCATGTTCCTTGAGCGTGATTCCAGCGTCAGCCAGTAATCTCGCCAGGAATGGAAACTGCTCTACTTTAAAGCTCAAGCCATCCTTGCCGGGCTTTAGGTTACCATCTTTGTCTTTGTAGAAGAGTCGTAGGCTGATAAGGTCGGTGCCGTTAAATTGGTGAAGCGTAACGCGAAGTGTGTCTTTGGCGTTCTTTTCGAATTCACCAACAATAATCGGCTCGGTAGGCAGTTTTGTAGACATCGTGGACTCCCAGATCAAAGTGTTGCAAAAGAGGCAAGTTCAGTAAGAGTGGAATCAGGGTCGGTTACTGCACGAAGTGACCGATCTTCAGTGGGTGTTAGCGGAAGTCCGAGCTTCTGTTTCAAGAAGGCTGCCGTGTCTTCTCGATTCTGTCGGCGATTAACAACTTGAATTCCCAACATCGCCAATCGCTGCCATTCCTTGTTCGTACGTCGCCAGTCAATTTCTTTCAATTTGGCTAGCTTCGACTTCCAATCACTTGGATGCTGTACAAGCAATGTATGACCCATTGCACCGAGGGCCCAAAGAACAACCGAATGAGAATGAATGTACTCCGCACGAACTTCCATCGCCTTCATGTCTCCATCCCGAACTCGTTGCCACTGAATTATGTTTGAGGCGACAGCTCGCCAATACTCAGTTGCTACAACTTCTTTGTCTTTCTGGTTATCCTCGGAGACTGCCCCCACGAGTGCCGAAGTTGCATCGTGAAGGGATGACAACGTAAATAATTTTGGTGAACGCTGTGGTAATGACGCGCGATCTTTATCAACAAAATCCCGAAACACATCCACCGTTTCACTAACTGTCAGAGTGACCTGCGCTAGTAGGTCTCGATGATTGAAAAGGATGTTGAGCGACTTCGCAGTGCTCCGCGCGGTGCGGTTGAGATCAGAAAACATCTGCTGCATTCGATCTAGGTCTTCACACGGGAATAGCACAACAGCAATTGAATGTTCTCCCAAGCTCGGATTCTGTCGAAGCGCTTCTTCGATCGCGGCGCGGCGGTGCTGACCGTCATTAAGGATGAGTTCTGCGGACATCGGAATTTCAAGCTCACCGATGTCCGGAGCTTTCGCGTTTAACGGAGTGAATTTAGCATCGCCCGGAAACGACGCGGTCAAAGCCGAAAAAATGTAGTCGTCTGGATTATCAACAATGTATGAAGTGATTTCCGGCACGCGACTTTTTTGTAGCACTCGCTGTGCTCGGTGTTCAGGTGGCAATTCCGACCAGTCTCGAAACTGGAAAAGCCTTGGCACAACCGCAAGCTTGACCATTGCCGCGAAGTATTCTCGGGTTCCCATAACGCCCCGCATAGCGGGGAAGGTGATTTTCATTTGCATTTTTCAACTCCTTTAAGAATTTTGGAACGGAATTATAGAAAGTGACGAATTATCTGTCAATGACGCACGAACGAAATTCTTTTTTGCGACGTGCAAGTACTGTTAGTGTGACGTACATACGGTTCCGTAGTGCGTCGACCTGTGGATCTAGATGCGCTTCGGGAATTAAATCGTCACCTTCCACCAACGATTTCATGAACATGGACACTTGAATCGCGTGATCCATCAACGGAAAAGAAAAGGGGACGCAGCTCAATTCGCGTCGATTGAGTTTTTTCACTGGCTTGCCATCGCGCTGAACAGGCGGCGACATGAACGCTTCCAACGAATAGACAACAACGGTCGTCGTCGCATGTCAGCTACCATGATCGAAGTTGCACGCTTCAAAACCCCTTTATGTCCGCTCGCCTGTTAGACCAAAACATGAGCTGCGTCTCCTTATTGCCGCCATGAAATATTGCCGCCATGAAATCGCAAAACAATATGCGTTCGTCAACGATGGATGGACGGTTCGGCCCCTTCAGGGCAATCTGCCTTGTGTGGGGTGATGTCCCAGGGCGGCGCTTCGCTTTGCCCTGGGCTGCAATATTTAAGCCCGTTGGGCTATCAGTCCTTTCGCTCAGAATGCGGCAGCAACGTATTTCGCCCCGAATGGGGCAGCAACATTTTAGCCCAGGGCAGAGCGTAGCGACGGAACGTCGCGAAACGCCGCCCTGGGTACTGTAAAGAGCCCAATCGTCGCCCTGAAAGGGTAAAACAAAGTGCGTCCGTCAACGATGGAGGGACGGTGTGGCCCGTTCAGGCCCCTTGGGGCTGCGGATGCAGGCGAGAGGGTTGGGTGGCCCGTCAGGTACCTATGAGTGAGCTTCCCATTTGTCCGTCATTCCCGCGTAGGCGGGAACCCAGTCATCTCGCGCACTCCACTGGATTCCCGCCTGCGCGGGAACGACTTGTGCGTGGCTCACGGGGCCTTATGCGTGGATCAGCGGCGCTAGCCAAATCTCTCGGGCAACGATGGATGGAAAAGCAGAAAGGGGACGCAGCGGACACCACTTATTTTGGGTGGGTAGTTGTCACCAAGTTCCCATAGTGTCGTATCCCCAAGTTCCCTGCTAAATGCTGGTGCTTCGCTTGCCAAAAGGATTGCTCAACGCGATGGAGCGATCTTTCGCTAGGGGCGCAATTTCACGACGCACAGCTTTTGTTTAGTCCAAGATTTGTTCCGCAATCCCGACTCAATCGAGAACTTGGTATTCCCACTCCTTTAAATCGACGATCGATTGAAGCACGCAATAACCGAGCGGCCTTGATTTGAGGGAGACCTTTGGGGACACCACCTATGTTTGGGGGGTAGTTGCGAACAGGATTGTTGCCGTACACCTCATCGGAAAAACCGTCCGCTTTTCCTACCTCATGGGGGGCGATGAGCGTTCCGGCAAGAATTTCGATCACCGAAAACGCAGGATCGAAGAAAAGCTCAAAACCCTTGCAGACAATTTCGGGATCGATCTTTCACGAATCACTTTCATCTACTGCTCAGGTCAAGCCCATACGTCGTTGCGACTTGGGACGATACCTCCAAGTTCCCCTCCATAGGTTTTCAATAGGAATCAGACAACTGCCCTCGCTGCCGCTTGGCATACCAACTGATTTCAATCCCATCGGGCCTTGAGTTATTGGGTGGCCTTAGCCGTCGCTAAACAATAAGTGTCCGCTTTTGTTTATTTCGCGGGACGGATTTCGTAATTCCATTCGCCGTGAAACTTATTGCGTACAATTGTAACT
>Ga0194045_1000602_pt1 | contig 11822 bp, 11 predicted proteins | sample JunL6211m_MetaG_FD_161686 | JGI IMG/M metagenome (GOLD analysis project Ga0194045, IMG submission 161686) | Anoxic zone freshwater microbial communities from boreal shield lake in IISD Experimental Lakes Area, Ontario, Canada - Jun2016-L626-11m | ecosystem: Environmental > Aquatic > Freshwater >...
GGAAGACTCATCGTGGTGACTGGCAATCAACACACAGGGTACGGAACAGGAAAATGTGTGAACGGATTAGTAGACAATTACCTCGTCACGCTGAAAGCACCCGAGAACGAGTCGGCCTGCAAATAAAACCGAGTGTTCTCGGCGCAGTATGTCGCGCAAATCGGGACACACCGCGCCGAGAACCCTTCGTAGTGGCGGAAGAGGTGGGATTTGAACCCACGGTGGCTGTGACACCACGACGGTGTTCGAGACCGTTCCATTCGTCCGCTCTGGCACCCTTCCGTTGAAAAGGTTATCGGCACTACGAACGTTTAGAGGCGAAGAACTCTTTCAACAGTGCTGCTGACTCTTCGGCAAGCAGCCCGTGTTCTACGGGCGGATTATGACCAAGGCGAGGATCACTCATCACGTTGTACAAACTGGCTGTTGCGCCTGCTTCAAAGTTGGCAGCTCCATAGACAAGTCGGCCAATGCGAGAAGATTGCGCGGCACCGGCACACATGACACATGGTTCAAGAGTGACGACAAGAGTGCACTCATCTAAACGCCAGCTACCCAGCTTTTGGCTTGCATCGCGTAATGCCAGCACTTCAGCGTGCGCAGTCGGGTCGTGAGCGAATTCTCGTTCGTTGTGGCGGCGGGCGATGATTTCGCCGTTATGAAGCACCACAGCACCCACCGGCACGTCGCCCTGTGCGAAAGCAAGGCGCGCTTCATCAAGGGCCACTTGCATCGCTTCACGATGGATGTTCGACATATCTGTCATGGCGGAAGGGGTGGGATTCGAACCCACGGAAGCTTTCACTTCACACGCTTTCCAAGCGTGCCGATTCGGCCGCTCTCGCACCCTTCCTAAAATTCACTAGCGGACGTGAGGCTACCGAGCGATAGCCTGACTTCAGCAGCGAGTGAGGTGCCGGTCGGGTCCTGTGCAACGTCTGCCCGCAAACCAGGTCAGGGCCGGAAGGCAGCAGCCTCCATCGGGACAAGGCGTGTGCCGCAGACCGCCTGGCCGGTGCCTCAGTCGTTGTTACAACGCAGCAGCCAACGCTGTAGCACGTTTGGCCAATTGGGGGCTCCCCAACTCATCGCACAACGCAGAAAATTCTGCTGTCGGCCCATGCCATTGCCAGTCATCTACGTCTCCCACATTGACTGTGGTGACCACCGTGGCAATTTTTTTGAACAACGCGGCAAGTTCGCGGTTCTCGCGCAAGGTGAGCCCCAGCTTTGTCGCTCCACGCACAACAACATCCCATGTTGTTTCATCGTCGGGAATTGCTTCAATGTGTTCATACTTCGCCAACACCGTGGCTGCACTTTTTGCACCCCAACCTGCAAGACCGGGGAAGCCATCAGAGGTATCGCCTACTAAAGCCAAATAGTCGGCAATGGATTCTGGCCCCACACCAAATTTTTCACGCACTGCAGCTGCATCGACGATGACATTGTTACGCCGGTCAAATTGCACTACTCGCTTGCCTTCTACGCACTGCCCTAAGTCTTTATCGGGAGTCAACATCACAACTTGTTGAACGCGTTTGTCATTTGCGGCAACACGCGCTGCGGAACCCAGTGCGTCGTCGGCTTCAAACTCTTCCATTGCCCACACCACAACACCCATGGAACGCAGTGCATCTTCCACTAAAGGAATTTGATGCAATATGACGGGCTCCATACCCTCACTCGTTTTATAACCCTCGTAAAGATCATTACGAAAACTTTCAATGATGTGGTCTGAAGCAACGCCAATGTGTGTTGCGCCATCGGCGATGAGTTGAAGCGTTGAAGTAAGAACTCCAATAGTGGCGGCAAACGGAGGTGGTGTTGCGTGTTTTGTTGCCTGGCCATAGTGCTGGCGATACAACTCATAGGTTCCGTCAACAAGATGAACTTTCACGCGTCTTTACTCTTTCCGCAAAATTTACAGTGTTGCTGCTGCAACGCGCCTGACATTGACGAGTCGCTCAAGTTCATGATGCGTAATTTTCCAACCTTCGCTGGTGCGCACCAACTTGTCGTTATATGCAGCCCACAAAATAATGAGGTGGTCTGGGTCGGCGGGCAACTCATGCGTAGCTTGTACATAACTGCGCAAGGTTGCAGTGTCGCCGTCGACGGTTACTTGAATATTGCCAATGAGATGCTGCGTGCGTCCGTATTTATTACGCGCGGCTGTTACCCACGGGCGATACGCGCTCAAACCAACAATTGGCTCTGCTCCAAAACCTGACACCACAACGTCATCGGTAAAGCACGTGCAGTAACGGTCGTAGTCGAGTTGGTCGATGGAATCGGCATAACGGATGATGATGTCGCCAACGGCGAGTCGGTCTTCAAGTTCACTCATGCATGCATCCTAGAAGGTAAACGATGCAGGATTTTCTAGACGATGAGAGCGAGCAGAGTTCCGGCAACTATGTATGGGCCAAAGGCAATACGGCTCTTGCGCGATACGCGACCAGTGAACAACAAAGCCGCACTCACTACTCCACCAATGAGGAAGATCCCCACCACGCCACTCACCCAAGTACTCCAACTGTTATAGGCAAGGGCAAACCCAATAATGGGAGCTAAGAGCACATCGCCTTTGCCAAAACTTCCTTGAGCTATTGATTTCAAACCGACGAAAAATGCAAAGAGGGCCACTGCACCAACACCTGCCCGCAGAATATTGCCGAGATCCCAATGAACGATTGCATCGAGAGCCAAGAGCGGAACCCCCATCGTGATGATGAGGCCATTGATGTAGCGCGGCACACGATGGGTAGCGGCGTCGATGATGCCAATGGCAATGAGGCCACAGCCAATGATGACGAGACCAATAGCAGCAAACCAACGGTCGGCCGACTTTGCAAGCAACATGGCAATATCAATAGTGCATAAAACAATTGCACAGCGCTCAGGAATACCCAATTGAAATGCAGAGTGCTGAATGCGTGCAATGTTGCGCTGTGCAGTGAGTACTACCCAAGCGCCGCCAAAAAGGCCCAACAATGCTGCGAAAAGAACCGTGGTCTTATTCCTGCACTAATTCGATGAGTGTGCCAAAGCTGCTCTTCGGATGAATAAATGCAACCGTCGTGCCACGACTACCAGGCCGAGGCGCTTTGTCGAGAGCAATTGCGCCTGCATCGATCATTGCTTGCAATGCAACTGCACAGTTCTCGACGCGATAACCAATGTGGTGCAAGCCTTCGCCACGTTTTTCGATTGATTTTGCAACAGGCGAATTTTCATTTGTTGGTGTGAGCAATTGCACATAGCTTTCTGCAACTTTCAACAGCGCTTCCTCAACTCCATCGCTTTCCACTATTTCGCGGTGTTCTACCTCGGCGCCAAATGCACGGCGGTAGTAGTCGATGGCAGCTTCAAGGTCTTTGACGGCAATTGCTACGTGATCAATTTCGGTTAACAGCATGTCTCTATCGTCTCACGTCACACGCCTGTGCGGCGGAATCGGTTGATATTTTCTTCGCCCACTTTGGCGCGCAATTCGGGGTCATCAATTCCTAAACCCTCTTCAGGGGCCAAGCACAAGATGCCTAATTTGCCTTCGTGCATGTTGTGATGCACCTGAAAAGCGGCTTCTCCTACGTTTTCTAAGGAAAATACCTGCGATATCACAGGGTGAATCATCCCTTTGCTAATGAGCCGGTTGGCTTCCCAGGCTTCGCGATAATTCGCAAAGTGGCTGCCGATGAGTTTCTTCAAGCGCATCCAGAAATGGCGATTGTCGAACTCAAGCATGAAACCACTCGTAGCTGCACAGGTCACAACGGTGCCGCCGCGCTTCACTACATACATCGATGCACCAAAAGTTGAGCGTCCTGGGTGTTCAAACACGATGTCGGGGTCTTCTCCCACAAGTGCACGAACGTCGCTCCCCAAACGGCGCCATTCTTTTTCATTGTGCGAGCCGTCTTCATTGAAGAACTTGTAGTTGGCTGCTTTGCGATCAATAACTGCTTCACAACCCATTTCACGCAAAATGTCTGCCTTGTCTGGCGAGCTCACCACACCAACAGGAATACCGCCACCGTTCAACACATATTGAACGGCATACGCACCAATACCACCAGTGGCACCCCAAATGAGAACAACATCACCCTGTTTCATGCGGGCACCATTGGGCGACACCAGCATGCGATAACTCGTGCTGTTGCACAGTGCATTCACCGCTGCTTCTTCCCATGAGAGATGCGCAGGCTTTGGCATGAGTTGGTTTGCTTTTACCACTGCCAAGTCGGCAAGACCACCAAAGTTTGTTTCATAACCCCAAATGCGTTGGTTGCTTGCCATCATTGAGTCGTTGTGAGCACTTTGATCTTGATCATCGACGTGGTTGCAATGCACCGTTACTTTGTCGCCAGGTTTCCATGAACGCACAGCTGCGCCCACTTTCAGCACAACACCTGATGCATCGCTACCTATTACTTGATAGTCACGATCATGTCGCTTGGCCCATTCACTCTCACGGCCCAAACGTTGCATGGGACCAAAGGTATGAATGGGTTCAAAAATACTGCTCCACACGGTATTGAAGTTGATGGAAGAAGCCATGACAGCGACATACACCTCATCGGGTGCGAGCTCTGGTGTGGGCACTTCCCCAACATGAATACTCTTGCGTGGGTCTTTCTCATCTGACGCCACTCCGGCGAACATCTCGACATCGGCAAGGCGAACATGAGCCCCGCGATACGTTGCAGGGATGGGCAGAGCTGCAATGGCAGCGGAATCGGCCCCCGACAAAATGGCATTTCGAATAGCTTCCACGATGCGAGGCTACTGAGGAGTCACGGCTTCACCACGCCAACAACCCATGAAATGGGTAGCCTTTACAACATGTCAGGTTCATACATTGTCGCCGGAGCACGCACACCTATTGGAAAGCTCAGCGGTGCACTCGCTGGCTTCTCTGCAGCCGAACTCGGAGGCTTTGCCATTGCAGAAGCACTCGCTCGTTCTGGTGTGAAACCAGAAGAAGTAGAACACGTTCTCATGGGTCAAGTTCTCATGGCTGGCCAAGGTCAGGTGCCTTCACGCCAAGCCGCAGTGAAAGCCGGAATTCCCATGAGCGTTCCTGCAGTCAACATCAACAAAGTGTGTTTGTCGGGTTTGAACACCATCTATCTTGCCGACCAAATGATTGCTGCCGGAGAAGCCGACATTGTTATTGCTGGCGGTATGGAAAGCATGACCAACGCTCCGTACATTGCTTCCGGAGCACGTAGCGGTTTTCGTTATGGCAACACCGAACTCGCCGATGCCATTATTAAAGACGGCCTCTGGTGTGCATTCGATGCCTGCCTCATGGGCTTAGGTACCGAGCGTTACACAGCAGGTGGTATCGGCCGCGAAGTGCAAGACCAATTTGCCGTACAAAGCAACACGCGCGCAGCAGCAGCAATTGCCGCCGGCAAATTCGCCGATGAAATTGTTCCCATCACCATTCCGCAGCGTAAAGGTGACCCTGTGGTCGTTAGCACCGACGAAGGTGTGCGTGGCAATACCACCATGGATTCGCTCGCAACATTAAAGCCAGCATTTGAAAAAGATGGTGCCATTACTGCAGGTAACGCTTCGCAACTCAGCGATGGTGCAAGCGCTGTTGTGGTGATGAGCAAAAAAGCTGCTGAAGCACGTGGCGTGAAGCCACTCGGAGAAGTGGTGTCGTACGGAATGGTTGCCGGGCCCGACAATGCATCGCTCTTGCACCAACCCAGCAATGCCATCTTGAAAGCATTGGGTCGTGCTGGTCTCAAGGTGTCCGACATCAACCTCTTTGAAATTAACGAAGCATTTGCCGCTGTTGGTATTGCTTCTATGAAAGAACTTGGCATCAGCGACAGCATCGTCAATGTGAATGGCGGCGCTATTGCTTTGGGTCACCCCATCGGCATGAGTGGAAACCGCTTGGCACTCACTGTTTTACATGAACTGCGTCGTCGCGGTGGTGGCCTTGGTGCTGTGTCGCTCTGCGGCGGCGGCGGACAAGGTGATGCGCTCGTTGTTCGCTCGCTCTAAACAATTCTTTCTCTTCCTTCTTGCTGCCATTGTTATTGGCGCACTAGGTGGCGTGGTCTCGGCTGCCTTTCTGAGTTCACTCAATTGGGCAACCACCACCCGCATCAATAACGAGTGGTTGATTTTCCTTTTGCCAATTGCTGGTGGAATAGTTGGTTTCATTTATTACAAGTGGGGCAACCCCATTACTGGGGGCACCAGCTTGGTGCTCGATGCCATTCATGTTCCTGGTGCAGAAGTTCCTGCCCGCATGGCACCAATGATTTGGGCTGGAACTGTTACCTCGCACCTTGTTGGCGCATCGGTAGGTCGCGAAGGTGCCATTGTGCAAATCATTGCAAGCGTCACCGATGCAGTTGCTCGCGCTCGTTCGGTAAGTGACAGTACACGACGAGTTGTTTTGGTCATTGCCGTAGCAGCTGGGTTTGGCGGGCTCTTTGGGGTTCCCATTGCAGGAGCATTTTTCGGTCTTGAAATTCAACGCAATACGAAGCTGCACAAATCTGCCGTACTCCCGGCATTTGTTGCAAGTGCCGTTGCTTTTTTCACAGTGGAAGCATGCGGTGTGAAACACTTCGCAACGCCCAATATTGAAAGTCTGCACTTAGGCTGGTCGGTCTTCTGGCGCTGTCTGGTTGCATCGTGTGTGTTTGCACTCATCGCCATTGCATACATCCAACTTGAACATCGCATTAAAAATGTTATGGCGCAAATCATTAAATTTCCCCCGCTGCGTCCCGTCATTGGCGCCTTCATTATTTTGATTCTCGTAGCAACTTCTGCCACACGCGCATACCTCGGCATCTCAATACCTCTCCTAGAAAGTGCCCTCACAGGTGCTGTCGGAGTTGTAGCGCTTGCATGTTTCTGGAAACTTCTCTTTACCGCAGTGTCGCTGGGAACTGGCTTTGTTGGCGGAGAAGTATTCCCGCTTTTCATTATCGGAGCACTCACTGGCGCTCAATTTGCTCGAGTGACCCACGCATCAATTCCACTTTTTGCAGCGCTTGGCCTCATTGCGGTTTTTGCCGCTGCATCGAATACCCCACTCACCTGCATTGTGATTGGCATTGAACTATTCGGGTGGACTGCACTTCCTGCATATTGCATCGTGTGCATCTTGGCTTACGCACTGAGTGGTAAACACACTATTTATAAGCCATCACCCATTGCCAAAAATTTAGTCGTGTAAAAGCTGGCGGCCTTCAATGGCGCGGCCCAACGTGAGCTCGTCTGCATATTCCAGATCGCCGCCCACAGGAAGCCCGCTAGCAATACGGGTTACTTTCACCGCAAGAGTTTTCATGGTGCGCGCTAAATACATCGCTGTTACGTCGCCTTCAACGGTGGGGTTGGTGCACACAATTATTTCTTGCACATTTTCAGGAATGAGACGGCTCAGTAGTTCACGAATTTTCAACTGCTCGGGGCCAATACCTTCCATCGGGTGAATAGCGCCTTGCAATACGTGATAGCGACCGCGAAAGGCGCCCGTTTTTTCAATAGCCACCACATCGCGCGAATCTTCCACCACACACAACACCGATGAGTCGCGACGCTGGTCTTCACAAATGGGGCACAAATTATTTTCTGCAATGTTGAAACAGATATCGCAGAACCGCGCTTTTTCCTTTGCGTCGATAATGGAATGTGCGAGTCGACGCACATCGTCGCTGGGCGTTTTCAATAAATGAAACGCAATGCGTTGCGCAGACTTTGGCCCCACTCCTGGTAGCCGGCCTAATTCATCGATGAGTGCCTGAACTGGCGGTGTGTATGCACTCACTTATTTTTTACCTTCGTTCACAACACGAGTGCCAGGAAATGCCTTCGTGATTTGATCGAGTGGAGATTCAACTGGAACAAGCGGAGCATCGACTAATTCACTTGGGTCAATATCGTCGTGCGGAACTTCATCGGTTTCAGGTACTGGTTTACGTGCCTTTGCTAAACGATCGGTGGGATCTTTCGCGGTTCCCTCGCTCACGCCGAGTGTGACGTTGATAGCAACACCCATTGCCGCCGCGTATGCACTTGCTACAACAGCCAAGTGATCGGCACAACGATCTTTATGCACAGCATTTGGTGCATTCAACGTCACAGCATCAACTGAAGAGACCCCAACAACACACGGGCTATACAACGCACGCACTAAAGGCTTGAGCGACGCCAAAACACTTGGCCACATTTCACCAACAGTGCCCACTGGTTTGGCTGGGGCGGGAGTATTGGTGACAACAGTGGCAGCAGGTGCAACAGGAACTTGTGGTCGCGCTATGGGGCCGGTGTTGCCCGTACTTTGCCGCACGGCTCCACCCAGTTTTGCTCGGCCTGTTGTGGGGTCAACAGGTTGAGGGGTAGAAGCTACATGCGTTGGGGTAACTCCACCGCGTTCCACTTGTTTTTCCAAGCGTTCAATACGCGCCAACAAACCAGATACGTCAGTTGATTCAGCAACATGTGAAATACGTACGAGCGCTACTTCTAAGAGAAGCCGTGCATCGGGTGCACGGCGCATTTCTACCAACATGTCGCCGAGTACTTCCATAGAGCGCACGATGGTGCCGTTGCCCATGCGTTGTGCCCACTGAGCTACATAGTCGATGCGCTCTGCAGGAAGTTGCACAAGTTCTGGCGCCATTTGTGAAAGAAATCCGTCACGCAAATAACGAATGAGTTCTTCAGACAACGAACGTGGATCGCGACCTTGTTGAACTGCATACGCAATTGCAGCAAGTGAACGTGCTGGATCGTTTTCAATAATTGCTTCAATGAATTCATCGAGGTTGACGGAATGGTCGGCTTCGCCACCGCTTGCTGCAACAAGTTCAAGTGCCGACAAGGTGTCGCGCGCGCTTCCTCCACCTTGCACGAGTACTTGTGCAATAGCTTCTGGGGTAACAGACAAACCTGCATCGCCAATAACAAACTTGACATGTTCTTCAAGGTCGTGCATTGGCAAGAGGTGAAACTGCAAGTGTTGTGTGCGACTGCGAATAGTTTCACTTACTTTTTGCGGGTCGGTTGTTGCTAAAACAAAAACCACATGACTCGGTGGTTCCTCTAATGTTTTTAAAAGTGCTGCTTCTGCACCTTTTGACAACATGTGCACTTCGTCAAGAATAAAAACACGATGACGTCCTGGGTTGCCGAGCGCTGCGTGGTCGATGAGCTCACGAATATCGTCGACGCCGTTGTTGCTCGCTGCATCTAGCTCAATGACGTCGTAACTCGTTCCCGCTTCCACTGCAATACAAGACGGACACGTGCAACATGGTTCGCCCTCGATGGGTGCCTCACAGTTGAGCACTTTTGCCAAAATACGGGCCGTTGAAGTTTTGCCCGTTCCACGTGGCCCCGAAAAGAGGTATGCCTGACCCTCGCGCTCATTGATGACCGCATTACGCAAGGCGCGCACCACATGGTCTTGCCCGCGCAACTCGCTAAAGCGCCGCGGCCGGTAACGTCGATAGAGCGATTGAACGGCCATTTCACAGAGCCTACCGAGTAGGTGATATGGCCCTTGGCCTTCCATTGGCTACCGTCTAGAGGTCATGGGTCGTTTTTTGAGGAAGATCATCATCGCGGGGGGCCTCCTCACTGCCGCTGCTTGCCTCTTTTCTCCGAGCATTTCCCATGCGGCGGGCGATAACACCTTGTCGTCATCGAATCCCGCACCGAGCGAAGTGGTGTCGGTTGCCCCCACACAGTTGCAACTGGTCTTTGCCAATGCGTTTGTGAACCCCAAAGATGTTGAACAAATGGGTATTTCCCTCGTTTGCAACGGAAACATTGTCAACCTTGGCGCTGCTCAACTCGGCGCCGACGTGAAAACAGTGAGTACACCACTCACTCAAGTCCCTTCGGCAGGTACCTGCACGGTGAGTTGGGCTCTTCCCGACGGGAGCAGCGGTGCCTACAACTTCACTTCTGCAATCGCACTGCCCACCACCACCACCACAAGTACTCCAGGAAGCGCAACTCCCGTCACGGTTGTTCCTGGCACATCGACACCCACACCTTCGTCGTGGCCACGCGTGGGCGGGCCACTCGGCCTCTTTCGTACATTGTCGTACGTGCTCATCGGAACATTGTTTGGCTCATTTGCACTCATCCTTTTCGCCTGGCCAGAAGGTGTTGAATACCCCGTCTGCAAACGTTTTTTGCGCATTACTTGGATCTTTGCAGCGCTCGTTACCTTCGCGGTACTGGTATTCACCACCGCCCAACTCACAGGCAAAGGCGTTACCTCTTCACTGAGTCCGAATGCATGGCGTGAACTCACGCAGTCGCTTCCCGGCTGGGGAATTGTGCTGCGCTGCGTTTTTGTCGGCGTCGTCGGACTCGTTGCGTGGAACCCTGAGCGCATTCTTGACCCGGGAACACAAGGCCTCAGCATTGGCTCGCTCGTCATGATGTGTGCAGTCTTTGGAATCGACCGCACTGGTGGACGCATCACCGTGCTGGGTTATCTCAATGCGAGCGTGCACATGCTTGCTGTTTCACTCTGGTTCGGCGGACTCGTGCTCTTAGTGCGTGTCGTACTCATTGGCTCAGGTGACTCCGACCTCGTACAAGCAGTGCGAGGTTTCGGCCGGCTCGCGCCACGGGCCATTGCTGTTGTTGTACTCACCGGCATCGTCAGCACTTATCGCTACGACGGTTTCACTTTGCTTTCCCACGCACATGGCCGCATCTTGCTTTTCAAATTGGTTGTCGTGGGATTCATGATCTACGCCATGTTCACCACGCGGTTCTTCATCGGGTCGCGACTCGCTCGCGCTTCTACTCTCGAGATCCGCACAGCGGCGCACCTGCGTCGTGCGGTGGGCTCACAAGCAGTTGCCGGCGTTGTTGTTCTTGGCCTCACCGCATGGATGATGTCCACCACCCCTGTGTATTTTGAAACGAAAGCGGCAAGTGGCGGGCCGGTGTATGCCTATGTACAAGACCTGCACAACGACCGTTTCCATGTGCGCTTCTCGGTCAGTCCCGCCACCTTGGGGGCAAACCAAGTGCTCATTGAACTCTTTGAGCCACAACGCATCCAAGAGTTCACGGTGCGCATGACCCCGAAAGCCGACGGCTACGACGGCTATCTCATTCATGTCCCTCTCACCCGCCGCGGGGCAGCACTTTTGGGAGCCAACGGAGAATTTTCACTCAAAGCCCCTGGCGACTGGACCATTGAAATCAATGGCACCAGCACCACGGGCGACCTTGCCCCGTTGGCAGCCACCCTCACCGTTGGCGACCCAGCTACCACCACCACCGTTGCCACCAGTTCCACTTTGCCCGGCGCCACCACCTCGAGCAGCGCTCCCATTGCCGCCATTGCCCCTGTGACAACGGTTACAACTACCTCCACCGCTGCGCCTGCCCCCGCCGGTTAAGCCAACGGGGTGGGCGAACCACCGCCTCGCCAACTAGCGTCTGTCGCGTGAGTGACAACCCGATGACCGCCAAAATTGAAGACCTCCGCGAGCGCAAAGAGGCCGCCTACAACGCCGGCTCGCCTCGCTCTGTTGAGCGCCAGCACGAAAAAGGAAAGATGCTTGCTCGCGAGCGCATCGACTACTTCCTCGACCCCGGCAGCTTTCAAGAACTCGACCTTCTTGCTCGTCACCGTGCACATGCTGCAGGTTTAGAAGAGCGCCCCTACACCGACGGAGTTATTACCGGTTGGGGAACAGTAGAAGGTCGCAAAATATTTGTCTTCTCACAAGACTTCACCGTTTTCGGTGGAGCACTTGGTGAAGTGTTTGCTGAAAAAATTCACAAGCTCATGGACC
>Ga0194045_1000607_pt1 | contig 11782 bp, 13 predicted proteins | sample JunL6211m_MetaG_FD_161686 | JGI IMG/M metagenome (GOLD analysis project Ga0194045, IMG submission 161686) | Anoxic zone freshwater microbial communities from boreal shield lake in IISD Experimental Lakes Area, Ontario, Canada - Jun2016-L626-11m | ecosystem: Environmental > Aquatic > Freshwater >...
AGCATCGACCCAGTAAATAACCAAGCTACTATGCTTAGTATCCCAAGAGATCTATGGGTAGAAATCCCCGGATATGGCAGTCAAAAAATTAACGCTGCATTTTCTTACGGGAAGCAAAATTCAAAAGAAAAGAGCGACAGTGGCAAGACTAAAGACGGTATAGCTCTAGCCGAAAAAACTCTAGCATCAGTGTTGAATGTGCCTATTCATTATCATGTGGTAGTAGATTTTGCCGCCTTCAGACAGGCGATTGACGCTGTAGGTGGGGTAACATTTGATGTGCCAGAACAGTTATACGATCCAACTATTGCCTGGGAGAATGGTAATAAATCAGTAATTGCCGCAAAGGGCGTCCAGACATTTAACGGCGCGCGCGCACTACTATATGCTCGTTCCCGAGAGACAAGCTCCGACTTCGCCAGAGCCGAGCGCCAAAGACAGCTAATTGTAGCTCTAAAAGAAAAGATATTATCTGCCGGCACATACAGCAATCCAATAAAAATTTCTCAGTTGCTAAGTACTTTTGGCAATAACATCTATACCGATATTGATTCCGGCGATATACCTCGTTTGTATCAAATCGGTTCAATGATTCCGTCTAGTAGTATATTGTCGCTTGATATGGTTACACCGCCGCACTCATTATTGACTACTGGGGCACAAAATGGCTTATCGATAGTTTTACCAAGAGCCGGTCTGTATCAGTATGAAGATATTCAGAATTATGTCAGAAATGCTTTAGTAGATGGTTTTATTTTCCAAGAGAACGCATCAATCGCAATATTAAACGGCACCAATACTATAGGAGTAGCGTCTCTCAAGTCAAAAGAACTAAAATCCTACGGATATAATGTTGTAAGCGTCGGCGATGCCCCAACCAAAGATTACCAAAAAACGGTATTTGTAGACTTGAGCAAGGGAACGAAGAAATACACGGTGAACTACCTCGAGAAACGCCTAGGTGTTAAGGCTGTGACGACTCTGCCAGCTGGAATTACTGCAGTTACGACTGACTTTGTTATAATACTAGGTAGTAATACGACCGGTTCGTCATCCACCCCCTAAAGAAAGGTGTTAATTTGAGCTCAATATTAAAATCATTAAAGCCTAAAGCCGGTTTTTCGCATTTTATACATATCTTCTTATTGTTGCTTTTGCCGGCAATACTTTTTGCCTTAGTTAGTTTAAGATGGTACGAAATAGCGACAGCAGTAGTCTTGTTGTCAAAGTGGAGAATGTTGGCTATCAAGCCCCGACATTGGTTGGCGAGCATTCGCGCTAACACAGTGGATATTATCGTCGGCTTATCGCTACTAGTTTTTATGTCACAGAGTGGGTCAATGCAGTTCCGACTTGTTTGGACTCTAGTCTATGCTGGCTGGTTAATAGTTTTGAAGCGTCGCTCAGACCAATCTGGCGTTGCCTTGCAAGCCCTGACAGCACAAATTCTTGGCCTAAGCGCATTATTCATTCATTGGGGCGACAAACCACTCCTTGCTTTAGTAGCCCTAGGCTGGTTCATCTGTTATATGTCTGCCCGTCACTTCTTCAGCGCTTTTGAGGATCCACTAAACCGTTATCTATCAAGCATATGGGGTTATTTTGCAGCGTCAATAATCTGGGTACTCACCCATCTTCTATTGTTTTATGGTTTTATGGCCGTCCCGACATTGTTCTTGTCTGTGGTCGCTTTTGGTCTTGGTGGCGTCTATTATTTAGAGAAGACCGATCGCTTGTCTGCAATGATTAGACGACAAGTTCTGTTTATAATGATCATCGTTGTTATAATCCTGTTAGCAGGATTAGTTCGTCACGGTTATATTCTAAAAAGCCAACAATAACTTTCTATAATCGAAAAGCCTGCGCCAGTCCATCAGTGTTTACTAGTGTGTAACCGCTACGCTGTGCGTGTACCTTCATGACATCGTGCTGAATTATCAAAGACTCTGTAAATACATATACCGGCTTGGTGTTAAAGTGATTAATTTGCTCAAACATTCTTCTATAAAAGTCCATCCCCATGACACCACCAAAAATAGCAATAGAAGGTTCGTGAGTTGCTGCTTTGTTGATTTCGAATTCGTCAGGCACATAGGGCAGGTTGGCTAGCAGTACTGACGACTGCTGGCTATAAACATTTGGAGACACTCCTTCAAACAAATCGCTACGCAGGAACTCAACATCGGCCCCAAGTTTTGCTGCATTAGACCGGGCTATTCGCAAGCAGGACTCGTCGATATCTATGGCGGTTACTTTAGCGTTAGGAATTTCCAGTTTGGCCGTAATAGCCAGAATACCCGACCCAGTCCCAAGATCAATAATATTTCTGGCGTTGTCGGCTTCAAGTTTCAGTAGCTCTATCATAGACTCAGTTTCTGGCCGAGGCACAAGCACATAATCATTTACAATAAACTCTCTGCCATAAAATTCAGACTTACCTCGTATGTAGGCGAGCGGCTCGTGACTACTGCGCCTTATGACCATATCGTTAAGCGACTGTAGTGTTGCGTCATCTAGTGCAGTCTCAGGTTGTGCCAATAGGTAGGCGCGGTCCCTACCAAGTGCATCTTCTAATAATATTACCGAGTCTAGCCGGCCAGTCTCAATGCCAAGCTCATTAAAGGTGTTCGTTGTAGTAGTTAACCACTCGTTAATAGTCATGAATATATTGTAGCATTACCGCATAGCAACAGGATTAACGGTTAATCATAAGTATGATACAGTTTAAGATGTAATTTAGCGTAAATATAAATAGGAGAATATAAATGCAAGAAATAGCACCTCAACCTGAATCCCACGAGTCAGATGCACCGCCACTAATATTTATTCAGCCTACTATTGAAAAAGCGGTCGAGCAAGCTGCTGTGTATGCCGATTATTCAAATAATATCGAACCTGAATCAAAGGATATTAGTCTAGCCGGATCAGCAGGACCGCCGCCGCCACCAAATGACGGACCAAATGACAATAAAAACACTGATAATACCTATGCGAATAAAATGCCCCAGCCTCCTATTGATGGGCTTTCAGGTGAATTGAACCAGCAAATACCTGATTTAAATAAAGACACGATTAAGTTACCTCCGATATAGTTATTAAACAAAACATGCTAAATAATAAGTATCACTGCAAATATTAACATATGAGAAACATATTCCGCCGCAGCTCACCATCAAATGAATCACTTCCTCCACCGCAAGAAGGCTTGATTGAGCATATTCCTTCGCCACAAGAGCCTTTGATTGATCCTGAGACTAGCCAAGATATTGGTGATGTAGTTTTAGGTGGAGTAGGAATCGTAGATATTGACGAAACTTTGATACCTAAAGCAGAAGAGCTTGATCCAGTAGAAAAACTAAACGCAGCAATAGCCGAAAGATCTGAAAGAGCCATTAAAGACCTCGAATTTGAGCCCACACCAGAAATCATGGAAGCAGTTAAGGGTTTTTATACAGACCATATGACCTTGCAGGCTGCAATTGAAGCAGTAGCTGACAGAGATTACGCCAGCCCGGTTTTTGCCCAAATCTTAGAGTCATCTGAAACTCAAGATTGGGAGCGTCGTATGGGTTCGGAGTCTCCCTATTCTGATTTTTCTGACGGAAATTACCGCGCAATGGGGGCGCCAAACGCAAAAGTTTATGCATTAAGAATTGCCAATGAGGCAAAATCAGCTGCTTTATTAGCAGACTCCGAAACTCCAGAATCAAGACTACGATTATTAAGACTTAGCGGCCAAGCAGTTGACGGTCTGTATACAGAATCTTCTGTAGGCGTATCAACGCTTGAAGAGAGTGATATTGTTGCAGCAGGCTCACTAGCTGACAAGGTAATTGAAGCAGCCGGGACAAATGAGCTTTTTTATGGTTCACCATCGAACCGAACAGAGTTTCTTACTTCTAAAAATGTTGCGTCAAGAATCGAGTCCTCTCAAAAACAATTCTGGGCAGACACAAGGCAGGCAGGACAGCTCTTATTCCATGGTACAACCAAGGTTGGGGGTATAAATGTGAACGGACTTATGTCGCGCAATGAACAGCTACGAACTACTGGTGTAATGCATAATACGACCGCTTTAAATCACGACGGAGATACAATGCATAGCGTTGTGCCGCATTTCTCTGAGTTTTACGGCATGGGTCAATATGCTTATGGTGAGAGTGGCGCCACAATAGCACTCCCTCTAATTAAAGTTATAGATCAAGCTCCTTACGCTAGAGATGCAAAATATGGTGTAGCAAGATTAAAGAAAGATAGTGAGGCGCAAATACCAACACCAACAATAGATAGACCAATCGATGATAGTGCTGCTGGTAGATCTGACAGGGCTGGAGAAGCTGGCATCGATAGAGTATTCTTTGCTTCATCAGACGAAAACGGAGAGGTTGATCCAGGTGCTTATGTAGTTGGAGTGCACGATAAGAACAACAAGCCAGCCACTTATATAGTAGACAGGACAAGTCACAAGCCTTTTGCCAATGAAGAAGCATTGATTGGTTTGGGCGAAGGCTACGGCTTTCCTGAAAGGTCATTTATAGAGCCAGAAGCTGGTCAGGACCCGAAGGCTATGACTTCTGATCAAAGAGAGGCGGTTGCTGCAGTCGCTATCGTGAAACTTCAGCAAGAATATTTTGCTGCCTATAATGGTAGGGGAGTAGTTGTTCCTTTGCGCAGAGGGGTTTTTGCGCAAACTTTTGAGAATATGGATACGGATGACAAAAAAGGTAGGCCAGCACCAACGAAGTACAACGCGTATACTCCAGGTACTGGCAAAAGAGTCTAACAATCTTGACATTTAAACACAAGTGTGATAAGATTTATTTAAGTTCTTAAAAAACAAAAACCCACGTAAAATAGAAAGCAAAAAAAATGAGCGAAAAAGCCCCAGTACCAGTAGACCAATCGGGTTACGAAGATCTACATAACCTTCAAGACGGACACATTGATCCTTTGGACGTAGGATTTAGTTTCAAACATGCACTTATTCCTTATGATGGGGAGCGCGGCGATTTAATAACCAATACAGGCCCTTTTGGTGGAGGCTGGGGAGGTGGGCCACAGATTATTGAACGGACAGAAGTAAAACCTTCAGGATTAGAGACAAGTTTGATAGCCTTAAAAGGCACAGCCGTACATTTCGTAAAAAATGACACACTCAAAACATTACCAGATGGAAGAGCATTCGGGGTAGCGGGTACAGTTTCAGGCATGAATCATTCTGTTAAGAATGAAGACGGTTCTATCACTAATAATCTTCTTGATAAAGATGGAAACCTTAATGAAGGTATGGAGGTAGCTATACATCATATAACTCCTGGAGGTGATCATGAATCGCCTACATCAACAGTCAATAAACTTACGGGTTGGAGGGCTGAACGTGCGGCAGAAATAATCGCTGGACGCGCAGCCCGTCATATTGAGGCAGGCATAAAAGAGCGTAGAACCCAATTGGATGCGTTGGATGCGTTGGATGCGAAAAAATAAAACAATAGCTCATATTACGTAACTAGTGCCAAAAATCTAATTAAGCAAAATATTTACAAATAACGGAGATTAATCAATCCGTTATTTAAATTTGTATAGAAATTAAATTTTGCCTAATTAGCACTCAGACCAGAAGAGATTTACCTCCTCATTTTGAGTTCTTCAATTAGATCATCAATTTGACCTGACAATGCGCCAAGGATGCTGGAGTGTGAATTATTTATTCGGCGGCTATTAACGGAATAATTTACCAAGAAAATCTACAAACATCTAGTTGACATTTAAGCACAAGTATGATAAGATTTATTTAAGTTCTAAAAAAACAAAAACCCAAACAAGATAGAAAGCAAAAAAAATGAGCGAAAAAGCCCCAACAAACACAGCAACTCCAGAAATGGTGCCAGCATTTGGTGTGCCTAATAAATTCCAAGTAATCAATGCCAAAAATAATTTATATAGTGGACACTTCGAAGCTGCTGCTGCTTTGCCAGAAGTCCGTGGCACAGAAGCCATATTTTCAGGTGCTATGCTCGCATTGGCGCTTCATGGGAAAGAAACACCCGGTTTGGATTCAGCCGAGGGGGCCAGTAGATCTACTAAGATCGACGGACTTAGTATGAACATTAACCCAGTTCATTCAGCCGGTGCATTAGAAGTGGGCGCAGAAATTTCCGATAAATTCATTTTTGCATTAGTTAACCCAGAAAATCCTAGTTCAGAACTAAAAAAAGTTCGCGTAACATCGATTGTCCTTCGACCAAAACAAGGTCAAGATACCCCAGCAAATGGTGACAGTCAAAACTTTATACCATTAAGAGGCGTAAAGAGGCCTGATGCTAAATTTGTTAATAGCAAATACGAACCTTCAAGACTGGAATATACTGATCGAGGATATGATGTCTCGGAACAAGCTAGTCAGGTAGAAGTTATTCTATATGACGGTAAGCCATCTAGTGTATCTTGGATCACTCCAGATACACAACGCAGAGGTCCAAACGGTGTTGAACCCGTGTCCGGCGTAACTCATGTGAGTATGACCGACATGCCAACTCTCCGAGAAAACGAAGCCCGAAATTATGGGCATGGTGAAGCGTTATTAGTAGACGGGCTGTTAGCTGCTACTTCTAAAATGTTTGAAGCTCAATCAGTAAGTGACGAATCTGAGAAAGCTCAACGCATCAAGGCAGCATCAGACCTAGCTCAAGTAGTTCTTAACTCTGAAGTTAGCAACGCAGCATTTGTTGAAAGTATGACTAGCCGGCCTATAACCCACGAAGTAACAACAGATCCTCCTTTTTAAAGACACCAATTAATAAAGTCGGGGTAGGACTTGTGTCGGATTTAGGTTTCTTCGCTGAGTAAGTCGTGTTCGGCTTTGTGGAGTTCTTCTATAAGGTCGTCGATGTCACCGGTCATTGCTACTGGAATGTTAGATCGTGAATAACCGATACGGTGGTCGGTGATACGGTCCTGAGGGAAGTTGTAGGTGCGGATCTTCTCGCTGCGATCACCAGAGCCAATTAGTTTTTTGCGTGAGTCGGATAATTTCTGTTGTTCGGCTTCAATTTGGGCCTGCAATAGGCGGGAGCGCAAAACGCCAAGGGCTTTTAATTTATTTTTTGTTTGAGATTTCTCGTCTTGCTGGGTAACGACTAGACCAGTCGGTAAGTGAGTGATGCGGACGGCAGAGTCGGTAGTGTTGACGGATTGGCCACCGTGACCACTGGCGTGATAAACGTCGATACGGAGGTCTGAAGGGTTGATGACGATGTCGGCCTCTTCGGCCTCAGGCAATACCGCTACAGTTACCGTGCTAGTGTGGATGCGCCCTTGGCTTTCGGTTACTGGCACTCGTTGGACGCGGTGGACTCCAGCCTCAAACTTTAACTGACTATAAGCGTCGTCGCCACGGACGGCAAAAATAACTTCTTTGAAACCACCGGCTTCAGACGGCGTTTCGCTGATTAGCTCGACTTTATAATTGTGCATTTCGGTCCATCGGATATACATTCGGTAAAGTTCGCCGGCAAACAGGCTAGCCTCGTCGCCACCAGCAGCAGCACGAATTTCTATAATTGCATCCTTTTCATCATTTGGATCTTTTGGAGTTAAGGCTTCTTCAAGTTTGGCGATAGTTTCCGCTAGTTTAGGGGTGACTTCTTCTAGTTCCATAGCAGCTAATTCGGCCATGTCTGGATCGCTAAGGTGCTCGCGGGCAAATTTGATAGCTTCATCTTGGGCTTTTTTGTCGTCGAACAAGCTCAATATTTTTTCGACAGCATCTTTGCGTTTGGCTAATTTAGGATAATCTTTGCTACTAAAAATAGACGGGTCGCTCAATCGTGACTCGAGTTCCTGATATTCTTGGCGTAAGCTTTGTTCTTTAGTTTCCATAACTGATAATCCTTAGTATATATAAAAATCACCGAAAATTTGGTATTTTCGGTGATTAATTAAATTCTAGTAGTTATTTGTCGGCTTTTGGTGCTGACTTTTCGGCTTTTTTGTCGTCTTGTGACTCTTTGCGGGTAGCTAATTTCTTGGCAGCAGTTGTTCGCTTGTCGCGAGCAGCCTGACCAGCAGCTGCACGAGCTTTGAACTTGTCGACGCGACCTTCGATGTCAACGATGCGTTCTTCGCCGGTGAAGAAGGGGTGGCTAGAGCTAGTGATGTGAACTTTTAGTAATGGGTATTCAACGCCCTCTAGTTTAATCGTCTCTTCAGTTGCAACTGTTGAGCGCGTTAATACTGTGGTGTTGTTGTTGAGGTCCTGGAAGACCACTGGGCGGTAATTATCTGGGTGAATATCTTTTTTCATATCCAAATCAGTATACACATCTGTTGGTATCTGGTCAAGCGGTATTGCTAAGAGAGACGTCATCTGTTACAATATGTCCACAATTAATTAATCAGTTTGGGGCAGTAATCCTCCTGAGTCATCCTATGTAGGGACGCTCGGGTTAGCTCCTTACGAAGAGAAAGGATTTACCATATGGCAAATAATGCTGTTGAAGTAGATATCAAAAAATTATTAGAAGCCGGAGCTCATTTCGGTCACAAAACAAGTCGTTGGCACCCTAAAATGGCGCCTTTTATTCACTCTAAGCGAAACGGTAGCCATATTATCGATCTTACGCAGACGGTTGCGGCACTTGATTCAGCTTTAGAATTTATTACTCAAACTGCTAGCCAAGGTCGACAGATTCTATTTGTCGGTACTAAGCGCCAGTCTAAGGATATTGTTAAGGCTTTGGCCGAAGCAACTAAAATGCCATACGTAAACGAGCGATGGTTGGGCGGATTACTAACAAACCAGAAAACTATTGGCGGACGTATTAAGCATCTTAAAGATCTTGAGGCAAACATGGCTTCAGGTGACCTATCTGCTAAATATAACAAACTAGAGATTCAGCGTTACCAAGAAGAAATCGACCACATGAACTACCTTTATGGTGGCGTAAAGGAAATGGCGTCACGCGTTGGTGCTGTGTTTATGTTTGACATTACTCACGAACACAATGCTCACAAAGAAGCTACTAAACTAGGGCTTAAGACTATTGGTATCGTCGATACTAATGCTGATCCAAGTTTGATCGACTTCCCAATTCCTTCAAACGACGACGCTATTAAGACATTACAGCTTATTGCTGATTATGTTCAGCAGGCTATCGAACTAGGTCGTTCTAAAATCAAAGCTCCAGTTGTCGACAAGACAGAAGTTGCAGAAGCACCAGTTGAAAAGAGCGAGAAGGCCTAAATGTCAGAACTTAACGACGGAATGTTATTTAGAAGTTATAGTCAATTCGATGCTACGCCACCAGCTGGTATCGATATGTCTAGACATATAACTGACAGATTACGAGAGTCTGACCCAAGATTAAACGATGCTTATATGCGTCGTCTTGCTCAGCTCGGTATTGAAACTGAAGTTAAGGTCATGCCTGACCAAGAAATTCGCTAAGCTAAATTCTAAAAAAGTAAGTAGATTAATAAAAGGAACAGAAGATGAACATAGATGACATCAAAAGATTGAAAGCACTAACTGGCGTTGGACTAACTGACGCTAAAGCAGCATTAGAAGAAGCCAAATGGGACTTCGATAAAGCTCTAGAAGCTATGCGTAAAAAAGGTATAACCAAGGCTGAGAAGCGTGGTGAGCGTGAAGCACGTGCCGGCGTAGTTGGAACTTATAATCACGATGGACGCATTGGTGTCTTGATTGAAGTTAACTGCGAAACAGACTTTGTTGCCCGTAACGAAATTTTTAGCGATCTAGTAAAAGATCTAGCTATGCATATTGCCGCTAGTAACCCCGAGTTTGTTAGTAACGATGCTGTACCAGCTGATGCTCGAGCTAAGGCCGAACAAGAATTTACCGAAAAAACTAAAGCTGACGGCAAGCCCGAAAAAATGGTTGCACAGATAGTTGAAGGAATGCTTAAGAAGTATTTTGCAGAAAAATGTTTGCTAGACCAGCCATATATTAAGAATCCAGACCAAACAGTCGAAGATCGTATTAAAGAATCAATTGCCGTACTTGGTGAAAACATTGTCGTTAGACGCTTTAACCGTATTGCTCTTGGAGAATTAGCTTAGTTAATCAAAATGGGATTTCCAAATAATCAACTAAGTAATTCCGATACTCTTACAAAAGATTTTAGAGAGGCAGTGCCATACATTAGTGAACTAAACAAAAAGAGGTCTCTTGGTGTTGAGCCTAATTGCGCAACTCCAGAAAATGCTGAAACTTTTAGGTTAGAAAATCGTAAAAATGCTGGTATAGAAAAGGCTAAGATTTGTGGATCCTGTGCCTTGAAGGCAGAATGTTTGCGTGATGGAATTTCCGAGATTCTACATACAGGCTGGGTGCCTAAAGTGCGAGATGTTGGCTTTTCGCGTGCTGGATTGGATCCCGTTGTTCTCGTAGAAATTGCAACTATAATATACGACCAAGGTGTTAATAAATATGATGTAGACGACGCAAGGCAAGAGCTCGACAGGCGAGGATTGAGTATTGCAATGTCTGCACAATATAACCAGGCCTCATAAGACTACAGTAATTTTGTTGGGGTTGTGGCTAATTGCATAGGCAAAAAGTTAAGTTACGATTGCGTGATGGCCACACCTGTTATTGCGCGATACATTGTTTATGGCTCGTCGTCCACCAGTTAAAAAGTCGATTGTGGCCTGTTGTGGGTTATAATTAGATTAGCAAAGCAAATCAATAAACACAGGGGTAATACATGAATCCATCAAGCGTAGTAGATAGCGCAAAAACTAAAATGACTGCCGCGCTAAATCATTTTCAAGAAGAAATCAAGAAGTTGCGAACTGGGCGAGCTCATCCAACAATGCTCGACGGAGTAACAGTAACTGCCTACGGCACGCCAATGCCACTTATTCAGGTTGCAACAGTATCTGCTCCAGAAGCTCAGCTATTGCAGATTACTCCTTTTGATCCTTCTAATATTCAAGCTATTGCCGCTGCTATACGCGATAATCCTAGTCTTGGTATGAATCCTAGTGACGATGGACGAGTCGTACGAGTGCCCGTACCTCCGCTAACAACTGAACGACGCCTACAAATTGTTAAGCAACTCGGAGAAAAAGCAGAAGATTGCATGATTAGTTTGCGTGGCGTTCGACACGATGTACTTAAAGAAATCGACCAAATGAAAAAAGACAAACTTGTCGGAGAAGATGATGCTAAGCGTCTAGAAAAACAAGTTGATGACGGTATGAATTCTTCGAAATCAGAAGTAGACACTTTGTCTCGTGCAAAAGAGCAGGAGATTATGACGGTATAGGGTAGGGCAATTTATCATTGATACATTTGTCATTGATACATTAATTTAACATTGAGCATTTTTCATTGACGCTACAATGGCCGCAAGGACAAAAAGACCAAAAGGGGCGGGGTAGGGCGATTTAACATTGATGCATTTGGCGTTGATACATTAATTTAACATTTAGCATTTTTCATTGACGCTACAATGCCGAAATGTTTAAATGCCAAAATGGTCAATTCAACCTATCAATACAGCTAACGATTAGATTTGAGCGACTAGTTGCCAAACTCAGTGTATAATTAATGTAATGTCATTGCTTCTACTGATTTTTGGGTTAATTATGTTTGTGGCGTTAGTTGTCGTTCACGAATTTGGGCATTTTATAGTTGCTCGTCGTAACGGAGTAGAAGTAGAAGAATTTGGTATAGGATTCCCACCTCGAGCAAAAGTTTTGGCACGTAAAAACGGTACTGTATATACACTCAACTGGTTGCCTTTGGGTGGGTTCG
>Ga0194045_1000608_pt1 | contig 11777 bp, 10 predicted proteins | sample JunL6211m_MetaG_FD_161686 | JGI IMG/M metagenome (GOLD analysis project Ga0194045, IMG submission 161686) | Anoxic zone freshwater microbial communities from boreal shield lake in IISD Experimental Lakes Area, Ontario, Canada - Jun2016-L626-11m | ecosystem: Environmental > Aquatic > Freshwater >...
GGAACTTGTCCTATCGGACTTCAAACAGTCCTCGGGGAGTAGTTTGTTGTCTTTTTGTAGGAATCTATCTCGGGTTGCGTCCAGGCCCCACATAAGCCCATGGATGCCCGCTGGAGGCGGGCTATTTATTTGACTTGGTTACATTTTTGAGTACGATGAGATTGTATGTGTAATGTAGGAGTATGGGCGGGCTGCCATAATATTTATTATGAAGTATCCTGAGCTTAGTAAAGAGTTGGTAGCATTAGAAGCTGCAGATCAATTAGAATTAACTAATCTTTTTCAGAGACTTAATAAATTAAAAACTGAAACTCAAAGAACTAAAGTACAAGAAGAAACTAACAAGCATATTCAAATTAGAACTAATAGAATGCAGGATATTCTTAAGGAAATTAAGCATCCTACTATAAGCAACATTGGAGTTAGGGGCTCTAGGGCTTTAAACACATTGGCGCTTCATTCGACCTTCTCCGTCCAAAAGCAAATATTAGAGATTTATCAGAATATATTCTCAAAAAATCCTTTAAATGTTTACGCACAGGGTATCCCACCTTTGGTAGACAAAATAATGATCGTAGAAGAACGTAAACAATTATTTGGTAGTCAGTGGTCTGTATCATCAAATGGAAAGCCGTTTTTAATAGAAGTTCGAGATTTTGAAGGCGTTAATCAACGCAGGGCAGAATACAGATTAAAACCAATTCAAAAGTGTGTGATTCTTTCTGTTGGTGCCGATAAGTACCCGCTTGGCAGGGGTCCAGCAGAAGCTAGTGATCAAAAGGAGTTAACTGATGATGAGTATGCCCGTGTTGTTAAGTTCTATCGCAGGGCTTAGTTGAACTAAGGGTGAACCATTGTAGTTTTTTTCGCTAAGGCGTAATTCATTTTGCCACTTTTGATTCGGCAAAAGTGGCGCAAAACCGAGGGGCGGTGGCCACAACTCGATATAGCCTCCTAACAAAAAGGACAACACGCCCTCCGGAACTTGTCCTATCGGACTTCAGACAGTCCTCGGGGAGTAGTTTGTTGTCTTTTTGTAGGAATCTATCTCGGGTTGCGTCCAGGCCCCACATAAGCCCATGGATGCCCGCTGGAGGCGGGCTATTTTGATGAGTGAGGATGGGGTTAGTTTTTGGAGCTAAGTGTACCTAGGACTATTATCCAGGCCAATAATGATTTAGCGATAAGGCTGAGCCAAACATAGGCGCGCTCGCCGTATGCATAGTCTTTCCATTTGCCGATCTTTTTGTACTGTAACCACATATTGACTGCAAAAGTATTGAACAGTAAGAACGTCAACAAAAAGCCGAGCTTGGCGTACCACGGTATAGAGTCGGCTATATTGCTAGTACTTGCCCAGAAGTATATGCCACCGATTATCCAAGGTACGATGCCAGCAATAATACCAATATTAAACGGGAACCATGATGTTTTCTTGGTTAATTGATTGTAGCGTTCCATTTCTAGGCCCCAAATATTCATAAGGAAATTAAGAGTAAAGACAAATACTACGCTCGGCAACTCGTTTAATCCACCCATCATAAGTAGGACGGTAATCATCAGTGATGAACTGATGGAATACTCCAACCAGCGCATAGGGTTGATGCCTTTTTTGATATTGGCTTCATAGCGACGGTAATACATTGGTGAGGCTACGTAAAGATGAAAAAAGGCTGCAACAAGCAGAAATAGCGGACCAACAACTGCTATCGGTATATCAACTAGTATCTTGGTCGCAAAAGTGAAGTCACCATCCGGAGCCTTGTCAAAAAAGCGAGTAATAATAGGTATCTTTAGCGAGTAGTTCAAAATTATGAGCATTATCGTCGCCTGCACAAGATGCACGGAACCCATAATAATATTAAATCGTCGAAGTTTTTTGGCCTTGTTTTTTTCAAATATCATATAAATAATTTATATCATAAGCATAATGCCGTCAAACCCTTCTTGCCACTTTTGTCAGGGCTAATAAAGACAACGCACTACTCCCCTTCATTCATGCTGTTCGAACAGAACACTATAAATATGACCCATTGAGGATGAGGCAAATACGAGAATTGGTCGACGATTTTGAAGCCAGTCAACTTGTACAAATCGATTGAGGACCCCCCTGGGGGTACCTTGTATATCCACAAACAGAAGGGCGACCACACGTTCCCCTCAATTTCTGTGCGCACTGAATTTTATGTGTTTTTTTGGAAAGTCACCCCTGTTAGATTAAATTTATAATTGTTAAAAATGATGCATCTTTACACAAAAAGTGAATTTGAGCGCATTTAAATTGTTTATTTTTTATGTGTAGGATTAATGTCTATTGGTGCATTTATTAGTTTATCCCACCAGTAGCTGCCGCTGCCACGAACTTCACGAATGTGAGCTTTGCGCTTCTCCCACCGTTCAGGATTCGTAAAGCGTATATGTAGCGCTAAATGACAGCTCCGACAAATTGAATGTGCATCATCAAATGGTCTCGAGTAATCCTCGTTATGCAACTGTAGTTGACCTTCGGCCTTTCCGCAGAGTTCACATTTAGTGGGCTTTGGAAATTTACCGGAACGTATTGCTTCAAGTTGTAGTTTACCAACCCTAGCTCGTTCATTTGATGAAAATCCGTTATATTCACGCATCTTACTTGGGACCCGGCCAGATGATGTCATCGAAGTTACAATTGTAGACACGACAAATATGAATAATCTGGAGTGATGTAGGTTGAGTAGCGCCAGACTCCCACCGCGATATCGTATCATGACTCACGCCGAGCCGCGCGGCAGCTTCGTCTTGAGTTAGCCTAACATCTTTACGTAGTTGTTTTAGAGTCTTCTTTTTCACATCTACATTATAACAACCATACTCTTAAGAACACGCAAATCTGCCGGGTTTATTGTACAATTACATCAGATGAAAATTACTTATCAGCAGGTGCAGCAGAACGTTGCCGATATAGCTAACAGGCACGAGTATAACCAAGACATATTATATGAGCTGTTGGCAGCCTATGGTCGGTCAAAATCAGCAATAACACAGTTGCGCGATGGTGTGCTGAATAAAGCCGAAGACCAAGGACGCGTATTACAAAAAGATGTTGTCTACTTTTGGGTATTGCCAGAAGGATCCGAACTACTTGGCGCCGTTGAAGCACTCTACGAAGATCCATTAACCGGCCGATATAGCCCGCGATATCTTATAGCTACCGACCTTACATATTTAGCCACTAAAGATATGGACACTGGTATAGCAAAAAACTTTAAGCTAGCTGATATAGATAGACATTTGGAGTTTTTTTATGGCTGGACGGGCAATGAAATCATCAAGCCTGGCGAAGAGTCACCGGCTGATCGTCGTGCTGCTGACAAAATGAATCAGCTATACGCAGAAATAGAAAAACAAAACCGAGAAAAACTAACTGATCCGACAAGCAATTTTCGCCATGAGCTAAACATATTCTTTACACGTCTTCTATTCTGCTTCTTTGCCGAAGACACTGGTGTATTTGCCAAAAATCTATTCACGGACATTATTAAAAATTATTCCTCGTCAGACGGCTCTGACCTTGCTTGGTTTTTTGGCGAATTGTTTACAGCTCTAAACACCAAACCAGAGCATAATCATGAGCTGAAACCACCATTTGACGCACTTCCTTATGTAAACGGCACTATTTTTGATACCAGCAAACACGCCATAGCCATACCAGAGTTCAACGCTCAGTCGCGCCATTTAATATTAGAGTGTAGTAGCCAAAACTGGGGGTTAATAAACCCAGACATCTTTGGCACGATGTTCCAGGGTGTTGTGGACCCAGAACACCGCGACGAAAACGGCATGGACTACACTAGCGTTCCAAACATCTTAAAAGTTATAGAACCCCTGTTCCTAAACAGCCTAGAAGAACAATTCGACAAACACTACAACAGTGAAACCAAGCTATGGGCACTCTTCAACCGCATAAGCAATATCAAATTATTTGATCCGGCTTGCGGTAGCGGTAACTTCCTAATTGTGTCTTACAAAAAGCTCCGCCAACTTCAGCACAAGATAGTTGCCCGCATAGACGAACTAATGCCTAGTGGCATTGGCATAAAAATACCTAGTGGTAACCTTCTAAATATCACCAATTTATACGGTATAGAAATAGATGACTTTGCTCGCGAACTTGCAATACTATCTATATTCCTAGCCAAACATCAAATGAACATGGAGTTCAATAAGCAATTTGGCACCAGCCTTTCGCTCATTCCGCTAGACACGCTTGAAACTATCAAAAACGGCAATGCTACACGACTAGACTGGCAAACTGTTTGTCCAAACGTAGGCCACTCTTTAACGGCCGGTGAACAGAGCGCCCTTTTTGAGCTGAGTGGCGAACAGACTGAATTGAAATTAGGCGAAACTACATACGATGAGATCTATTTGATCGGCAATCCGCCATACAAAGGTAAACGCGAACAGAGTGCTCAGCAGAAATCAGACCTTAAGCATGTGTTTGATGGAAAACTCAATAATTATTCATCGCTAGATTTCATATCAATCTGGTTCTACCTTGGTGCAAAATACATAAAAGGCACAAGAGCTCAACTAGCATTTGTTACCACGAATTCCCTAACACAGGGTGAACAAGTTGGAATATTTTGGCCTGAAGCATTGGAAGATCATGTTGAGATTGGCTTTGCTCACACGTCCTTTAAGTGGCAAAATTCAGCACGAGATGTAGCCGGTGTAACGGTAATAATTGTTTCTTTGCGTAGTATTAGTAAGGCACCTAAAACTATCATAACTGACAATATATACAATCGCGTTAATAACATAAATTACTATCTAGCAGAATCGGACGTAAAATATGTCACCAAGCACAGTACAGCACTTGCACTCACGAAGAAAATGGCTACCGGATCTCGTGCTGATGACAACAAAGGCAAGCTAATATTTACTCAAGAGGACATTGAAGATAGTGGAATCGATGCAAAATATTTCAGACAGATTATGGGTGGTGATGAATTCATAAACGGACGAAATCGTTATGCACTATGGATTACGCAAGATGATATAAAAGATATGCCACTCTCTATAATTGAACGCATTAACTCACTCAAAGATAAACGAAAAAAATATTGGGAATTTAAAAAGAAAACTATTCCAGAAAATAACTATATCTTCGTGCCACAAATCTCTAGTGAACGTCGCGAATATATACCTATGGGCATATTGAGCAACGACATATTGCCACTGGATCCTCACTTCTTCATTGACGATGCAGAACCGTGGCTGTTCGCGCTACTCGAGAGCAAGATGCACATGGTGTGGATCCGCACAGTTTGCGGCCAGTTGGAAACACGAATTCGTTACTCATCAACACTCGGCTACAACACTTTCCCAATACACGCACTTACCGAAGCCGAAAAGAGTGCTCTCAATCAAACAGCCCGCAATATCTTACTTGCACGCGCAGCACACCCAGCTAGTACACTTGCAGATATGTACCACCCCGAAAAGATGCCGGACGAATTAAGGGAAGCCCATACACAAAATGACCGTCTGGTAGATTCCCTTTACAAAAAAGGTGGCTTCACTAGAGATGAAGATCGTCTAGCCGTATTATTCAACCTCTATGAACAGATGTCCACAAAAGCTTAAATAAAGTCGTTCTTATTTGTATTGACAATACGAACAGTTTTTAGTAAACTGTTCGTATAAGGAGATACTTAATGAACGAAGATAAGATTAGTGACCTAAACAAGACCGCACGCGAATCAATAGACAAGGTCCTCAAACACCTTGGTACTAAGCCGATTGTGGATGTAAATGACATAGCCAAATGGACTGGCTACACTGCTCGTGGCGCCTACAAAGTTATTGATCGTATGGTCGAAATCGGTATTTTGACCGAAAACGGCGACAAATCTTATGGCCAGACATGGATATCTTCCGAACATCTTGTAGAGCAGCAAGCTAGCCGTGGCGTTACAAGTCCCGACACCATCAATATCGTAAACGTCTCCTACGCGGCTGATGGTACTAGTACCAAAACTGATGAAATGGGAATGCGCGAAATGCAAAAACGTGCTTTCGCCAAGCGCACCAGCCAGCACTTGCTTATTAAAGCTCCGCCAGCATCTGGTAAATCACGCGCTCTGATGTATATTGCGCTAGACAAGCTTGCCAACCAAGGTCGCAAGAAAGTTATTATCGCTGTACCAGAACGTGCTATTGGCGCCAGTTTTGCTGATGAAGATTTGACTAGCGGTGGCTTCTTTATCGATTGGCACATCGATGACCGAAACGATCTAACCAACGAAGACGGGCTAGATGACCGCAGTAAAGTTGCAGCCTTTATGCGATTTATGGATAGTGATGATCAAATATTGCTATGTACTCACGCCACTCTGCGTTTTGCTTTCGAGCAAGTCTCTATCCAAAGATTCAACGATACCGTTCTAGCTATCGACGAATTCCACCACGCTAGCACAAGCGAGACTTCTCGTTTGGGTGAACTGCTGCATCACGTGATGCGCGGATCAAACGTACAGATTATTGCCATGACCGGCTCTTACTTCCGTGGTGACACTGTACCAATATTAACTAATGAAGATGAAGAAAAATTCGACAAAGTAACATACACATATTACGAGCAGCTGAGTGGCTATGAGTACCTAAAAACGCTCGGTATAGGCTACCACTTCTACACTGGAAAATATTATGATTCCGGCGCACTCGATGCGGTGCTAGACACCAAGCGTAAGACCATTGTGCACATTCCAAATGTCAATAGCAAGGAGTCAACCAAAGTTGGTAAGTATGAAGAAGTCCAGCATGTCTATGACATAATCGGTACTTGGCTACGCAAAGATGAGGTTACCGGCCTCGACATTATCGAAACTAGCGACGGCCGCACTTTGAAAGTCGCTAATCTTGTCGAGGACGACCCAAGCCACCGCAGTAGATTGTCAAACTATCTATTCTCGCACGCACGCAAAGAAATCGATGCTGTGGATATCATCATAGCACTTGGAATGGCTAAAGAAGGTTTTGACTGGCCGTACTGCGAACATGCACTTACGATCGGCTACCGTAGCAGCCTGACTGAAATCGTTCAGATTATCGGCCGCTGTACGCGCGACAGCTATAACAAGACACACGCACAGTTTACCAACCTTATCGTGCAGCCAAATGGTACAAACGAAGATATTACCGTGAGTGTAAATAATATGCTCAAGGCCATAACAGTTTCATTGCTTATGGAACAAGTGCTTGCGCCAAGCTTCACATTTACACCTCGTCCACGAGAACCGCGCGAAGCTAAGCCAGGAGAAGTGTTCGTTAAGGGCTTAAAACAACCAACTACCGAAAAAGTTAAGCGTATAATTGAAAGCGACCTAGAAGACTTAACCGCCACATTACTACAAAATGATCAAATCCAGAAGCTAGCCGCCAAGGGTGTAACCGGCGAAGCTATGAAGCAAGTTCAGTCAAAGATTATTCGCGAACAGCACCCAGACCTATCTGATGATGAGATTGAAGCCACACGCCAGTATCTAGCAGCAAACGTGGCATTTAAAACAGCAACGATCATCAAGAACGAAGACGGCACAGATAAGTTCATCAAGCTGGCTAATCGCTTTGTGAAGATTGATGAGCTAGACATGAATCTAATTGACTCGGTCAACCCGTTCCATCACGCATTTGAAGTAATTTCTAAAAAAGTTGGCGCAAGTACCTTCAAGATTATTCAGGATACTATTGCTGGAAGTCGTATTGATATGAAGGTAGAAGATGCGCTAGCACTCGTTCCACAAATCAAAGCCTTCAATGTAACGCATATGGGTAAAATGCCGTCACTACACAGCAATGATCCGAACGAAAAGCATCTGGCTCAAACGCATGCCTTTTTGACGGCACAGTACGCCAAATGGGAGCGCGAAAAGGCCGCTCGTGCTGCGGAGCAAAATAATGGATAGTTTTGAAGAGCTAGACGTACTATTCACAAGCGAAGATGCCGGCTTATTCAAGCCAAAATTTAAGAAACAAGTTGCCACGCAAGACAGCAGATTAATCGAATCGTTTGGTGAAATTACAGCATTTGTGCAAGACAACGGCCGCTTACCTATAGACAACGGCGGCGTAATGCCGGACGAAATCAAAGAAGCTACACTTGCTGTGCGTTTGGCATCTATTCGTAATGATAAAAAACAAAAAGATATGCTTACTGATTATGATGAACTTGGTATATTGGAATTCGAAAAAGCACCAGAAAGCCTAGATGAACTATTTGCTGAAGCCGGAGATTTGTTTGATACCCAAGGCATATTTGAGTTATCTAAATTGCCTCGTGCGGCAGTAGTTGAAAAACAGTCTGGTGATATAGCCAGACGCAAGCCCGTAGAGAACTTCGAACCATACAAAGCCCTGTTCGACGTAATTAATGACAAGTTGCTAGCTGGAACCAAGAAATTAATTAAATTTCGTAGCGTAGATGAAATTATGCTGCATGGCTTTTATGTTGTCGACGGAATGATGTGTTACGTGGACGCAGTTGGCAAGGCTAAGGAAGTATTTGGTCGTCAGAAAGAACGCCTACGCGTGATATTCATAAACGGCACCGAATCGGACATGTACTTGCGTACACTTTCTAGCCAGCTGTATGAAGCTACAGGATTTACAATTGTTGACGCCGACTACGAAGCGCCCTTCGATAATAGCTATGCTGTTGGACGCATATACATCCTGCAATCTTTGAGCGAAGACCCGAAGATTAAAACAGTTGCTAATCTCTACAAAATTGGGGTTACACATGGCTATGTAGAAGACCGCGTGAAGAACGCTGTGAATGAGCCCACATACCTAATGTCGCCTGTGAAAATTGTTGAAAACTATCGTTTAACCGGTAACTACAATCCGCAAAAAGTTGAATCATTGATACATGAAGTGTTTGGTGCCGCTCAAGTTGATGTTGGTGTAATTGGTCCGGACGGAAATTATTACAGCGCTATCGAGTGGTATTCAGTACCACTGCCCGCAATTAACGAAGCGATTGCACTAATCAACAGTGGTGAAGTAGTCGATTATCATTACGATCCAGAAACTCAGAGAATGATGGAAAATAAGCCATGAGTAAGTACTTTGAAATCCATAATTTTGAACAAGCTTATCCGTTCGATGAATTTGCAAAAATATTTAAGCAATTCCATGAACAGGCCAAGGCCAATAAAGTAAGTGGAAAATCTCACGGTAATCGATCGGTTGATTTCAGTACTGGCGCAAAGCTAAGTACGCGATATGGCCAAGGTGCTGCTTCGCGAGCGCCATACATCAATTTTAGTTGCGTGAACATATACTGGGATACTTCAATGGATAAAATCAGGCTTGCGATCGCCCTCTCTAACTATGGCTATTATTTTGAAAAATCAGTCATCACCGAATATCCAGAGCTTGATGATTTTCAAGAAGTCCAAGATGTTATTTTGCCGGGAGTTGGAAAAGGTCTAGCCATACAGGTACAGGAATTCCCTGAAGATGCTGTAGATTTGCGAAAGTTATACACGTCGTTCACACGACTATGCGCACTATTTGACAAGCGTGAAATAGACAGCAATAGCGACAGGTATGTGAAATTCGACCGGCCGCTTCATCTCGGAGATTTAGTTAAATGATATAGTCCACAAAAGAGAAAGAAGTAATGAATGCGCTATTGTTTCTAAATGAGACTATAATTACGTAATGGCTATCTTTCTTAGTGGCCGTATAAAAGAACAAAATTTTAAAGGGGATTAAATGAGCGATATTAACTTCTGCCCACATTGCGGACACGACTTAGCGATGTATCAAAATAACGATTTCGTTAATGCAGATAATACTGTGGATGAAAATCTTTTAATAGCTGTAAAATGCGTTATAGAGGCCAATAAAGCGTCGACATCACTGCTTCAAAGAAAGATGAGGATCGGTTATGGTAATGCGGCGCGTTTGATAGAAACAATGGAAGAACGGGGCTATATAGGGCCTGCTATTGACTCTAAGCCACGAGAAGTCCTAATAGTCAGCATTGATCAAATGTAATGATATGAATATTTACCTAGATATTGACGGAGTGATAGTCGCGAATGATAATAACGCAGCAAATCACGCCAGTGAGTTTATTGAGTATGTATTAACTAAGTTTCCGGACACAACTTACTGGCTGACTACACATTGCCAAGGTGACGCTAGTCAACCGATTAAGGACATTGGTCATTTGTTTGATGCCAAAACCATTGATTACATGAAGATGATTAAGCCGACAACTTGGCTAGATTCGCCAAATAAAACATCAGCTATAGATTTTAGCCAACCCTTTTTATGGTTTGACGACGACTGTTTTGACGGCGAGAGGCAAGAGTTAATCAAGAACAATGCACTAGATAATTGGATAGAAGTTAACTTAAGTAAAGATCCAGACCAACTGCTAAAATTCATAACCAGTTTTCCAATTGCTTCTGAAATGGCACAAGAAGGCTTATAAAAAAAATGCCCGCCTCCAGCGGGCATCCATGGGCTTATGTGGGGCCTGGACGCAACCCGAGATAGATTCCTACAAAAAGACAACAAACTACTCCCCGAGGACTGTTTGAAGTCCGATAGGACAAGTTCCGGAGGGCGTGTTGTCCTTTTTGTTAGGAAGCTACATCGAGTTGCACCCACCGCCCCTCGGTTTTGCGCCACTTTTGCCGAATCAAAAGTGGCATAATTAAACTCCGCATATGCGGAGTGGAAATAACTATATATAAGAAAAAATGTTTAGAAAATATCATAGACTGTAAGAAACGTGGCATAATCCGCAAAAAGCGCAATTGCGAGCCAGCAAGCCAGCAGTTGACTTATCTGTTGTTCCCCTGTAAAATATAATTTATATATTCATAAAGTTAAGACCGGGAGTGATATTAATAAATGTTAGCAATTCGTATGCAACGCACAGGCCGAAAAGGACACGCTAGTTTCAGAGTTGTCGTTCAGGATTCTTCACAGACACCAACTAGTGGTAAGGTCGTTGCTCAAATTGGTAGCTATGATCCTCACACCAAGGCTGCAATTATTTCTAAAGACAAAGCTGAGTTCTATCTAGAGCACGGCGCACAGCCATCTGAAAGAGTAGCTTATCTTCTTAAAAAAGAAGGTGTTAAAATGCCTACTTGGGTAGAAAAAGCGACTAAAAAATCTGCTACAACTCGACACCCAGAAAAACTACGCCGAAACCGACCACCAGAGCCAAAAGCTGAAGCTCCAGTCGAAGAAGAAACTGCCGACGTTGTCGAAGCAGTACCTGCCGAATAAACTACAACAATTCAACGTGCTTTTAGTCGACCGGCAAGAGATTTGGTCTGCTATAATAGTACGTATCACTACCGCTTAAAAGGAGATTACCAAACATGAGTAGCATTGACGAACAATTTGTCGAATTTATAGTAAAGTCACTAGTCGGCAACCCCGACGCTGTTAAAATCGAACGACGCATCGACGAAAAGGGCGTATTACTAGAGTTGACTGTTGATCCAGAAGATTTAGGCCGTGTTATTGGCAAAAGAGGCGCTACAGCTCAGAGCCTACGTACGCTCTTGCGAGCATTGGGTACCAAGAATGATGCAAGATACAATCTAAAGATCGTTGACAATGGCGAACCTCGTCCGCGACGCGAAGACGATCAGTCTAGCTACGGCGACTCAGCTCATCAAGATTCTGCTCCAGCTACACAATCAAGCGAAGTAAGCGAAACTAACTCTTGGAACACTCCAGTTGCTGACAACAAGGAAGAC
>Ga0194045_1000611_pt1 | contig 11764 bp, 10 predicted proteins | sample JunL6211m_MetaG_FD_161686 | JGI IMG/M metagenome (GOLD analysis project Ga0194045, IMG submission 161686) | Anoxic zone freshwater microbial communities from boreal shield lake in IISD Experimental Lakes Area, Ontario, Canada - Jun2016-L626-11m | ecosystem: Environmental > Aquatic > Freshwater >...
TGGTCGGCCAACCGATCATGGCCTGTACGGGCATCACGCTGAAAGCCAAAGACGGCGCCGTGGTGTTTGGCCGCACAGCACAACCGCCGGGTTCGGAAGGTCGATCTTAACGAAATTGATTTCGACGCTTCCGGCAAGCTGATGCAGTTGCCGTTGGACAAGGAGAAGGCACAAGACATCGCGGATGTCACGCCTCGAAAATAGGTCGAGAACTCAAGGTACAAACCGTCTCCCCACAGAGCCGCGGGCCGCGAGGCTAAACAAGGTTCAAATCGAATGCCTGGAAAACGACGTTCATTTTCACGGGTTTGTCGATCGACGAATGGATTGACGGCTCCAAACAGAAATGGCAACAAGTACAGAGGCCAACAAAAGTCAAAGTAGTAGGCACATTCCATGTGCCGTCCACCAACGTCCCAAGAACTCTACCCCCCTTCTCCTCGATTCGAGGAGAAGGGGCCGGGGGATGAGGAGCCGGACGATTCTCATCTCGCACATCCCTGGCCGCCTACTAGACTTGAGCATGTGCCGCCAGGTCGATTGCAAACGGTTCGCGGTTACGTGCTTTACAGCGGCAATCAAAAAAAAGGAGAGACATGCGTCCCACGGGCGTCTGGGCCTGTTGTAAACTCCTAAGGAGTAACGGAGTGCCGAGCGAGGTTGCGAATGGAACCCCGTTCAACAAAAAGTTGCACCTGATTTCGCGATCAGCCCAAAGTGCCATACCCAAGTTCACTTCCGCGAAACAGGTGAACTTAAACGTTCGTCTCTTTAGCAGCGCGTCGGATGCGGCTGACGCATCGAGTTCGTGCAAAGGGAGCTGACATCAGGGCGTTGGTTGGCACTTTAATTGCTGTGACTCACGACTCACAGCGCTCATGACTTTGCGACTTTGCGACTTGGCGTCTTTGCGTGATACGATTGACACTCATGTTCGATAAAAAAAACCATGCAGGCCGAGTACTATATGATCCTAGATGGTCACCGCTAAACGCAATCACTATCTCTACATGAAATAACAACGAGACCAATTCCCTCATAGCAAGCGCAGCGTGTCGAACCCTCAGCCCGCCTTCGGCACCCCTCTCCCTTTCCAAAGCCAAAGGGCGAGGGGGACAGATCCATAGTAGATTGCGTCGCGACGATCGGATATGGTTCTACCATCTCGGGCAACTGGCATCCCTGCCTCGACTCATTTCACCACAAAATTCACCAACCTGCCTGGGATGATAATTGCCTTTACAATTTGCTTGCCCTCAAGCAGTTCATGAATTTTCTCATGGTTGCGTGCTGCGAGCTCCAATTGCTCGGCATTGCAATCGGCCGCTACAACCACTTTCGCACGTAACTTTCCATTGATTTGCAGTGGGATTTCAATTTCGCTCGATTTGGTTAACGACTCGTCGTAAGATGGCCACTTCACATAGGCTAGACTTTTCGGATGACCAAGGGCCTGCCATAGCTCTTCGGCCATGTGCGGCGCGAAGGGCGAGAGCAACAGGACCAGCGATTGCATGCCCTGTTTTGGCCGAACCGATTCCTTCGTAAAATAGTTGACGAACTCCATCATCCGTGCAATGGCGGTGTTGAAGCTCAACGCCTCAATGTCCTTGGTCACTGCCATGATCGTGGTGTGTATCACACGGTTTTGCTCCGGGGTCGGCGACACATCTTGTATGGAATCAACCAGTTTGTTGTCGTCCGAATACGTATCCATCATCAATCGCCAAACACGATCGAGGAAGTTGCGAACGCCATTGACTCCGGTCGTGCTCCATGGTTTGGTTGCTTCAAGCGGCCCCATAAACATCTCGTAGAGACGCAATGAGTCGGCACCATACTCTTTCACCACATGATCCGGATTGATCACGTTTCCTCGCGCTTTCGACATCTTGTGCGCTCGGCTGTCGATCCGAATGGACGGGTCGGAAACCAAAGCAAAGTGGTCGCCAATTTTGGTGGCTTGGTTGTCAGGCACCGAGACGCTGGTGATCGTTTCCTTGGTCTTGTTATGGATGAGCCCGATTTCCCCCTTGGCTGCGTCTGACGAGCTGACCCAGTTCCCGGCCGCTGTCTTGTAACCAGTAAACTCCACTTCACCAAGAATCATTCCTTGATTGACGAGTTTGTGAAAAGGTTCTCGGTGCGAAACATAGCCGCGGTCGAAAAGCACTTTGTGCCAAAAGCGAGAGTACAGCAAATGCAACACGGCGTGCTCTGCACCGCCGATGTACAAATCGACCGGCATCCAAGCTTGCTCTTTGACCCGATCGACCATGGCTGTTTCATTCTTGGGATCAATGAATCGCAAGTAATACCAGCAGGAGCCTGCCCACTGAGGCATCGTGTTGGTTTCGCGTCGGTATCGCTTGCCATCGATCATCACGTAGAGCCAACTATCATCCGCTTTGGCGAGCGGCGGTTCCGGACGACCGTGTGGTTTATAATCTTCTAATTGGGGCAAATCGACAGGCAGGTCCTTGGCTTCGACAGCTCGAATCATTCCGGTCGGCTTCCCAGCCTCATCTAACTCGTGCAAGATTGGAAACGGCTCGCCCCAAAATCGTTGTCGGCTAAAGAGCCAGTCGCGAAGCTTGTAGTTAACTGCTTCGCAAGCGATTCCCTGTGCGGCCAATTCGGCTGTGATTTTGTGTTTCGCCTCTTCGGTGCCGAGCCCGTTGAGCACACCGCTATTCATGGCAAGGCCAGGTCCGGTGTAGCACTTGTCTCCACGTAGGATGGAGTCCAAGTCGGAATCCTGTTCGGGCGGCGTCACGACACATACGACTGGCAAGTCAAACGCTTTGGCAAACTCAAAATCTCGGTCATCATGAGCGGGAACCGCCATGATGGCGCCTGTCCCGTACCCGATCAATACATAGTCTGCGATCCATATCGGTATCGGTTTTAGCGTGACCGGATTGATGGCATAAGAACCGGTGAAAACGCCGGACTTCTTCTTGTCCCCTTCCGTTCGATCGCGATCGCTTTTGAACGAAGCGGCTTGGCAGTATTTGGTAACCGCTTGGGATTGCCCATTCGTGGTTAGTTTAGAAACAAAGGGATGCTCCGGAGCGATCACCATGTAGGTTGCGCCGTAGAGTGTGTCGGGACGCGTCGTATAAATACGCAAAACATCATCGCCAGCCGACTCAGGGAATTTGCGACTCTGTCGACTCGTTTTCCAGTCTGTAAGATTCGCTACCTCGATCAATGGGAAATCCACTTCCGCGCCCGTGCTTCGGCCGATCCAATCCGCTTGCAGTTTCTTGATCCCTGGCGACCAATCCAACTCGTCTAGATCGTTGAGCAATCGATCACCATACGAGGTAATTCGCAGCATCCATTGCCGCAGCGGCATGCGTTGGACAGGATGGTCACCACGTTCGCTCTTGCCATCGATGACCTCCTCGTTGGCAAGCACGGTGCCTAATCCTGGACACCAATTGACCAACGCTTCGCCTTGATATGCTAACCGATTTCGGTCGCGATAGAGGGCGACGGCGTTTTCGCCCTCGGACTTCACTTCGGCTGGGATTGGCAGTTCGGCAATGGGGCGTCCGCGTTGCTGATCCGAGTCAAACCATGTATCGAACAGGATCAAGAAGATCCATTGTGTCCACTTAAAATAATCGCGATCCGTCGTTGCAAGGCAACGATCCCAATCGTAGGAGAAGCCAAGCATTTTCAACTGGCGAGTAAACTCACCAATGTTTGTTTCGGTGCTTATCCGGGGAGGCACATTGTGCTTGATAGCGTACTCCTCGGCGGGAAGACCGAATGCATCGTATCCCATGGGATGCAGGACGGATTTACCTTGCATACGCCAATAACGCGATTGAATGTCGGTAGCCGTGTAACCTTCTGGATGGCCAACGTGAAGTCCCGCTCCACTGGGATACGGAAACATATCCAGGATATAGATCTTTTCCCCCGCAGGCAGATCGGGGCAGCGAAACGTTTTGTTGGTTTCCCAATAGGACTGCCATTTGGGTTCAATGGTTGCGGGGTTGTAACGTGGCATATGTCTCTTCGATGACAAGGAACTTGTTAGGGAACTAATGGATCGAGCGATCCTAGGCAGAATGGATGGCTCGATTGTCGACGGCCAATGCCGCTTCATGCATGGTTTCGGCAAGTGTAGGGTGTGCGTGGCACGATCGAGCAATGTCTTCGCTGCTCGCGCCAAACTCGATTGCAATGGCCGCTTCGGCGATCAAGTCACCTGCGCGCGCACCGATGATGTGTACGCCGAGGACCCGATCGGTTTTGGCGTCCGCCAGGATTTTCACACGGCCTTCGATATCGCCAAGTGTTCGAGCGCGACCGTTGGCACCGTATGCTCCAACACCCTTCTTGAATTCGACCCCCGCTTCCTTGAGTTGCTCCTCCGTCTTGCCGACAGTCGCAATTTCAGGGTGCGTATAAACAATCGCAGGAATGCAGTCGTAGTTGAAATGGGCATGTATACCTTGGATTCGTTCGATACAAACCACCGCTTCTTCCATTGCTTTGTGAGCGAGCATCGCTCCTCCAATCAAATCACCGAGGGCATATATTCCTGGAACCGACGTTTGATAATTGGTATCGACGGTCAGGAAGCCTCGCTTATCTGTTGCGATCCCAACAGTCTCAAGTCCAATGCCTTGTGAGTTAGGCACTCGCCCCGCTGCCAGCAAGACACGATCGCAGACAATCGGTTCGGTCCCTTTGCATCGCACGATGCATTTGCCGTTCTCGACGCGAGCGCTTTCAACCCACGAGTTCAGTCGGAATTCAATCCCTTGCCGGCTAAAAATGCGAAAGGCAAGTTGGCTAAGCTCTTGATCCATGCCAGGCAACATACGATCCATGGCCTCAAGAACTACCACCTTGCTCCCTAATCGGTTCCACACACTACCCAATTCGAGACCAATGTAGCCACCACCGATGACGGTGAGCGTTTCAGGCACCGTTGGATACGCAAGTGCGGCCGTGCTGTTGCCGATCCAATTTCCGTCTTCCTCGACACCTCGCATCGTTGCGGGCCGCGAGCCCGTCGCAAGAATAATATGTTTGGCTTTTAGTAAAATCGTTTCGTCACCGACTTGCACTACGACCGAATTGGCATCATTCAATCGACCCTGCCCGCGATACGGGGTGATTTTGTTTTTTTTGAAGAGCAAATCGATGCCCCCAGTCAGCGTTTGAACCACCTGATCCTTGCGTTTCATCATGGCTGGCAGGTCAAGCTGGACGTTTCCGACGACAACACCGTGGTTGGCAAGTCCGCTCTTGGTGTCATGATAGATATGGCTTGACTCAAGTAACGCTTTGCTTGGGATACAACCGACGCGTAGGCAAGTCCCCCCGAATTTCGGGTTGTCGTCGATACAAGCAGCGTTTAATCCCAGTTGGGCTGCCCTGATAGCCGCAACATAGCCGCCAGGACCACCACCCAAGACAACAACGTCATGTTCAACTGTTTTCATGAACCTTCTCTTTTTGAAACCGTTTTCGAATATTCTGTGGGCAAGTGCGAACAATGCGCAGTTTCCCAACCAAAAGCTTAACCGGCTTATCCCAAATTCCAAGGTCAACCTGTGACCAAAGGAGCTTGAAGAGCGATTACACTAGCGATGCTATGATTTCAAAACAAATTGACAGACTCGTGGAACGGACAAAATGGCCAGCGGCAGGCATGGCCGTTGCAACTTTGCCGTTCACGCTTTACGCATGGGGAAATCTGTTGAACCAGTGCTCCACCTATCCAGGCTATGCGACGATGTTCGGCATCGGAGTTTTCCTGTTCGTTTTGCTGGCTCGAACAACGATCGCTCAGTCGGCGTTCGCCAGACGGTTTATCGAGTTAGAGCGAGACTTGACGCAGTCTGTTTTGGCGCTCGCCATGTTGCACCCGGTGGTAGGTTATGGCAAGAATGAAAACAAAGGCTCTAGGGTGCGTTGGCTTGGGCGGGGAAATTGGGTCATGCTGGCCGCTCCCTATTTTGTGCCCACCGCAACGATTGTGTTGTGGCTCGGATCCTTGATTTTGTTCCAATCCCTTCGCAGCCTAGTGCTTGGGTTCGGAGTCAGCTATCACATGGTTGCAGTCTTGATTCAGTGCCAAACCGGCACAAGCGAACTCCGACGCCTTGGTCGCAAGTTTTGCTGGATGTTTTTGCCCGCGATGAATTTGCTGGTGGCGGGTTGCGTCGCTGCTTTTGCGTTAAATGGCTTTACTGGCGTCGGCGATTTCTTGTTTGACTGGATCAGCTTGCCCCGTTTGATCGTGGATTGGCTTTTTGGAAAGCGGGTGGAAAGCCTAGCGGAGCTTCCATTTCAAATTGTCTAATAACGAGCTTAGTGCCACTGATTGGAATTAACGTCGCACAGGACACTACTCGTTCCCAGGCTCTGTCTGGGAACGCATTGGTGTGAAGGCTCCTGCCTCCTGAGTTCACAAACTAAGGGTGCATTTCGGCGAGGCGGAGCCTCGCTTGCATTGAGTTACCAGGCAGAGCCTGGTAACTAGATTGCCCTGGTAACTAGATTGCCCTGGTAACTAGATTGCCCTGGTAACTAGATTGCACAGTGCAATAAAACTTGCAATCCTTGCCACTAGGAACCCCCCATCTCGAGGAGAGATGGTTTTCGTTGTGATCTGGCACGGAGGCACACGGCAAGTCTTATGAACGAGACAATCCACAGACTATTCTCGCGAGAAACCAACCTTGCCATCGAACGTGTAAAGTCCTTCGTGCTTGATGATGTCGAGACCCGTCTCGATGATTCGGTTGAACAAACCCATGGTCGCTTTGTGGGTCGTGACAGCTCCCTTATCAAACGGAACAAGAAAACGGCACCGGAACGAATCCGAAAGGAAAGTGTCTTCGGTTCCTCCTGGCCATACTTTCATCCCCCGATTCGAGAGCATTTCCAGTTCCAAGCCGTCGATCCCTAGCGGCTTGAGCTTGGCAGCGAGCACGTCCGCTTTGTCGATGCAATCGATGAACACATCGACGCCGACATAGGCCTTCTTCTCGGAGGACCGGATGTATGGAGGGCGGGTTGTCAATGGTCTTTCCAACGCTTTGGAATAGTTGACGGCTTTCAACAGTTCCGGCTTCTTTCCAACTCGGGAAACGACCGCCGCTGCGAACTCTTTCGTGCCAACCTTTTCTTTGGAAATTCCTTCTTTGAAAATGTCGTAGGTATGCACGCCATCCTCGATCGTCTTGAGCCAAGCATTGTGGGCCAGTTCGGCGATATCCGCTTGACCGATGTGGACCAGCATCTGAATCGCACCGAGGAAAAGTCCCGATGGATTCGCAAGGTTTTGGCCAGCGCGACGCGGAGCAGAACCGTGAATCGCTTCGAACATCGCACAGCTATCGCCTATGTTCGCGCTGCCGGCTAAACCAACCGAACCAGCGATTTGGGCCGCAACGTCGGACAAGATATCGCCATAGAGATTCGGCATTACGATGACATCGAATGCTTCGGGGGTGTCTGCCAGCTTCGCCGCCCCAATATCGACGATCCAATGTTCGTTTTCAATGTCCGGATACTCGGGGCTGATCTCGTCAAAGACCTTGTGAAACAAACCGTCGGTCATCTTCATAATGTTGTCTTTGGTGAAGCAAGTCACCTTCTTTCGACCGTAGGCACGTGCGAATTCGAACGCATAGCGAACGATCTTTTCACTACCCGGACGCGAGATCAGCTTTAAGCATTGCATGACATCGATGGTTTGTCGGTGCTCGATCCCCGTGTAGAGATCTTCTTCGTTTTCGCGAACGATCACGACGTCCATTTTCGGGTGCTTTGTTCGGACATACGGATCGTAGCTCAAGCAGGGACGAATATTGGCATATAGCCCGAAAGCCTTGCGAGTGGCGACGTTGAGTGACTTGTAGCCACCCCCTTGCGGCGTTGTGATGGGGGCTTTTAAGAAAACCTTGGTTCGGCGTAGGCTCTCGAAGGCACCTGGTTCGATACCTGCCAAGTTCCCTTTGAGGTACTGCTTTTCGCCGATTTCGATGGTCTGAATGTCGAGTCGTGCACCAGCCTCCTTTAGGATTTGGAGGGTTGCTGCCATGATTTCCGGACCGATACCGTCACCGTGCGCGACGGTAATTGGAGTTGCTGATGACATAGTTTTCTTAAATGGACAGAGGAATTGCGACTACCAAGGTAGAAATGGTATTCACCAATGCCAACTCACACAACTCTGTCGGCGAATTCTAAGGGGCGATTTCAGGACGTTTTTTCCCGCCAACGAGCCTTAAAGTTCTCGTAGTCCTCTCGCGTGTCGATTCCTCGGGGCGATCTGGCAACGATTCCCACCAAAATCCGACATCCCGCCTGCAAGAATCGGAGCTGCTCCAGCTTCTCGATTTGCTCAAGATCGCTCGGCGGCAGTTCCCCCAGTCGCTTCAGAAAATCCCGTCGATAAGCGTAAATTCCCAGATGTTGTAGGAATTGGGCAGGCTCCTTGTTGAGCAAACCATCCTCCCAGGTGCGAGGGTGCGGAACGACGGAACGACTGAAATAGAGAGCCGCTCCGTCATGACCTTGGACAACTTTGACGCATGCCGGATCCTCCAAATCGGTTTTGCTCCGAATGGGAGTCGCGAGCGTCGCAACATCCGCAGTGGGATCGGATTCGAGCAATTGCATCACCGCATCGATCGAGCTCCCGGCAATCTCTGGCTCGTCTCCTTGGACATTGATGAAGATGTCAACGTCCTCTCGGCTTCGAGCAACTTCAGAAACTCGGTCGGTGCCACTTTGCGCATTCGGATCCGTCATTTGAGCACGGCCACCAAACGACTTCACATTCGCAAACAAACGCTCGTGATCCACTGCGACGGTAATGCCTCGCGGACGAATGGCGGTTTGGCAAGCAAGGTAGGTATGCTCAAGTACAGTCCTACCCGTTTCGCTCAGCAACAGCTTCTCTGGCAAACGCGTCGAGGCCAACCTGGCGGGAATTACGATTTCGCCAATCATTCTTCGCCAATCATTCTTTAGGTGCGCTCAGAATCTGTTCGATTTGAATTGCCTTGCGGCCCTTAAAGGAACCGGCTAAAGCGTGAAACTTGACTCGATCTGCGATCTCGACTTCGAGCGGTTGACTAATATCCGTCTCCGTCGAAATAATGTCGCCCACTTCCAAATCCAAGACGTCCGCTGCTGTGATGGTTGATCTTGCAAGCGTCACGATAACCTCCGCAAGCGAACCATCGAGGCGCGGGACCAGTTTTCCTTTGCTCTCGGAGTTTGCACGCGCCGATGCGTAGCCAACCCAGCTGTCGCCGGTCAACATACTTCCGACTCGTTCGATCGTATGGTACGGGATACACAAATTAGCCATGCCGCGAATATTGCCAATGGAGAGTTCGAAACTTACCATAACGACGACCTCATTGGGTGGGATAACTTGAACCAACTGCGGATTGCTTTCGACCCGTTCGACCTCGATATTTAGCTCGAGGACGCTGGACCAGGCAACTTGCAACTCTCTTAGGAATACACTTGTAATGCGACTGGCAAGTCTCAATTCTATTTCGGATAGTGGACGCTTCAGCGATGACTCTGCACCGACGGTACCTCCCAACATACGATCGATGATTGGGTAGAGAAGGGTCGGGCTGATATCCAGCACCCAGTTCCCGTCCAACGGCTTTGGTTTGAGCAAATGAAAGCAAGTTGGTGTCTCAAGGCTATAGACGAACTCGCTGTAGATAAGTTGATCGACGCTGATCAGTCGCGTTTCGACAATGCTGCGTAGAACGGCTGATAGCGATGCCCCGACATTCCGCGCGAAACCGTCGTGCAAAGATTGCAACGCTCGCATCTGCTCCTTGCCAACGCGTTCAGGGCGTTTGAAATCATATGCCAAAACGCGAACGTCGCTGCCTTGCTTTTTGGGCTCGGATTTCGTTATTGGAGTTGCAGTTGGAACGGGGCCATTGTCGAGCGCTTTCAGTAAGCTCTCAACGTCATCCCTACTTAGTACATCGTCACTTAGTACATCGTCACTTAGTACATCGTCACTTAGTACATCGTCTGCCATTTCGAATTCCCATCCCTAAGTTCGAACATGTCCATCTCCATAGACAACGTATTTGTAAGTGGTTAGCTCGCGCAAACCACAGGGTCCGCGGGCGTGAAATTTGTCGGTGCTAATCCCAATCTCGGCGCCTAGACCCAACTGGCCACCATCGTTGAAACGGGTCGAGGCGTTTACGATCACGGCGGCTGAATCCACTAAGGTAACAAACCGACGGGCTGCGGATAGATCAGCCGTCATAATTGCATCGGTATGATGCGAACCGTAGCGATTGATATGCTCAATGGCCTCATCGATGGAACCCACCACTCGAATGCTTAGCACAGGACCAAGATACTCTTGCGACCAATCTTGCTCGTTTGCTGCTAACGCGTTGGGCAAATGGGTCAATGTCTCTTCATCTCCCCTTAGCTCAATCTTGTTTGGGGTTAACTGCATTGCAAGCATCGGCAGAAACTCCCTCGCGACGCCGCGATGCACGAGCAACGATTCCAATGCATTGCAAACACCCATGCGTTGGCATTTCGCATTTTCGACAACACGCAAGGACATGGCTAGGTCTGCGTGCTCGTCCACATAGATATGGCAGTTGCCGTCGTAATGCTTTAGGACTGGCATCGTCGCTTCTGCCACCACGCGTCGAATGAGACTTTCCCCGCCGCGAGGAATGACAAGGTCGATCCATTGATCGAGCTTTAGGAAATGTCCGACGGCTTCACGATCGATGGTGTTAACCAATTGAACTGCGTCGATCGGAACGCCAAAATCAACGCAAGCCAATTGCATGATCTCAACGATCGCTCGCGAACTTTGCATGGCTTCTTTGCCACCTCGCAGAATGATGGCGTTGCCGCTTTTGACCGCGATCGCGGCTGCATCGGCTGAAACGTTGGGGCGTGATTCGTAGATAAAAAAGAGGACTCCGAGCGGGACTCGGACTTTCGATATTTGTAGTCCATTGGGTCGAGTGGAACCCTCGATCAATTCGCCAACTGGATCCGGCAATGAAGCGATTGCTCGAAGGCCCTCTGCGATTTGCTGGATCCGATCGGTACTGAGACGGAGCCTGTCCACTTCGGCCGCAGTCAAACCGAACCCTTCCGCATTTTGAAGATCAATCTTGTTGGCTTCCAGGATTTTGTCGCCTGACGCCTCGATTCGCTTTGCGGATTCAAGCAGCCACCGATTTTTGACGGTCCCGGACAAGCCGCATAGTATCCTAGACGCGTGGCGTGCACGACGCGACACCTCGACACAATAGCTAGCCAACTCGTTTTCGGTGGAAGTCGACATTGATGAGGATACTAGCAATCGGGCTCGGGAAACGAACTTCAAAAAATGCGGATACTTTTTGCCTATTGTTCAGTATCGAAAAAGTTGCCTATAAGGTCAATGTTAAAATTACCAGACCGAAGTTTGGAGTTTCGGAGTTTCCGGATGGTGCATGATATGTTTTGTAGGGAAAATGCCCCTGTCGGCACAGCCGATATGGTCGCGGCGCCCTTTTTTGCTTTCTGGCTGCATCGGCTTGAAAAATGCATTGAACGTTACTTTCATGGTCTCGTCCATTCGAATGGCTCCAAACAGAGTAGAGCGATTGTCCTAGTATGTAGTAACGGTATCGGATTCTGAGCGATTCGCTCAGAATCACAATTGGAAACTTCATCTTCCAACGTTTTGTAGATCGATGACCCCTTGGTCCTTGAG
>Ga0194045_1000612_pt1 | contig 11750 bp, 7 predicted proteins | sample JunL6211m_MetaG_FD_161686 | JGI IMG/M metagenome (GOLD analysis project Ga0194045, IMG submission 161686) | Anoxic zone freshwater microbial communities from boreal shield lake in IISD Experimental Lakes Area, Ontario, Canada - Jun2016-L626-11m | ecosystem: Environmental > Aquatic > Freshwater >...
ACAACGATTAGGTTCCATTCGGGTGTTTGATAAAAACCTTAATGCCAGCACGAAGTTTTATACTGGTGGCGATGAAAGAAATCTTGTCAAAGATAAAAGTAATATCCAGCCCGGGGTTCCTGCATTTCTTTCAAGTTTCATGGGTAAGATAGCGCCCGTTGATCTGCCCTTGAATTCGTGGTACCCCGGTTCAAGAGAGCATGTTCGAAAAACTGTGATTGCAGAGGCGCAAAACAATCTGCAAAAAGCACAAGCTGCATTTGATAATAGTTCCAAGACCAGTAAGGCCATCCCCAAACCCTTATTGGATGGCTTGAAAAAAGCGGAGGAGGATCATGCCCGCATAGTAGCGGAAGTAGCCAAGGGAAAAATTTCTGGCGCAATTTCAGGCTCGCAATCTCTTATCCTTGATTCCACCCTAGGCAGGAGGGTTTTATACAATTCATTGGCCTCTATGAAATCCTTGGAAGAAGGGACCCGCATAGAATTTACCTTGATGATACTTACGGATGCCCATTTCAATTTCCAGCTCGCAAAAGATCATGCAAAGGGATTGACCGCAGGTTATGTGGCATTTGATAAAGGTCGTGTTGCTGCTTATAAACCTGGTTCTTTTACTGAATTCAATGTGGGGGCTTACGACTTTACCAAGGGGCAGAATAAATTTCGCATCCAGATGGATGTGTATCCCAAGGCGGATCATTGTTTGCTTTCGATTCGTTCTTTGCCTGATGATAAAGTGATTGTATCTTCCGTCAAGGTTGCATTAAACCAGTGGAACCCGGTGGGCAATCCTGCGAAAGGCATTCTTTTTGATGCAAGGCCGGGAAGCAAGGTTGCACTTGACGATCTTCATATTTTATCACCCCAGAAAATCAAATTGGTTTCATTCGACTTTGAGCAAAGCCCATTTGCGAATGGTAAAGATATTATCGGGGCCTTGGGGTGGGAGAGTTCGCAGATGAACATCGCTGGTGGAAAATCTTTTGTTTCATCGTCTGAATGCAACGATGTGCTGCAAACCTCATTAGCCAAGTTGGAAAATGCAAGAAGCGAAGTGAGAAAAGCGGCAGGGGGGCATCTGGGTGCTCAATTAGAACTTGAAGCTGCGAAGGCGGAATTAAAAAGCGGTGAGGCCCGCATCAGGGCTGATGAAGAAAAATTTGCAGCTAAAGATCAGCAAAGAATAAATAATGCAATTAAGGAAGCTTCCACCTTGGAAAAGAATGCCGCAGTTTTAAGAGCCGATGCTAATCTTGCAAAGGCTGAAATACTTCTTCAGGAAGCGAAAGTTAAAATTCCTCCAACGGTTGCAAAAGATCTCGATACCCTTTCTAAAAAGCTTGCAACCGCAAAAGCGAAATTAGAAAAGGCTCAAGCTATTCGATCAGATTTAAAAATGGCCGATCAGTACACTTTGCTTTCGCCTGTATTCCCTGAAAAAAGCACCGGTAGAAGGAAAGCCCTTGCTTTATGGATCACCGATCGCAGTAACCCTCTTACCGCACGAGTTGCAGCCAACCACATCTGGGCCAGGCATTTTCATAATCCATTGGTGAGTTCTGTTGCTGATTTTGGTAGAAATGGCAAGACCCCCACACATCCCGAATTACTCGACTGGCTTGCAAACGAACTTATGGATTCTGGTTGGAATATGAAACATTTGCATAGGCTTATGGTCACCAGTCAGGCTTACAAGCAGACTTCTGCATTTGCTGACAACACTCAGGCCCAGGCGCTCGATCCGGAAAATCAGTTGCTAGGGCGTATGAATACCGGGCGTATGGAGGCAGAGGTTGTCCGCGATAGTATTATTCAATTATCAGGCAGGTTAAACCAGCAGATGAAGGGCCAGGAATTGGAAAATGATCAGGCTTTATCCACATTCAGACGCAGCATTTATTACAGCATCTACCCTGAAGAGGGCGGTAAAAGCAAATTTGCAGAGTTGTTTGATGCCCCTGATTCCCTCGATTGTTACAGGCGCACACGAACCATCATTCCTCAGCAGGCACTTGCCCTTACCAACAGTGAAATTATTCATCAGGCTGCAAGTAGCATGGAGAAAGAAATCTGGGCTCAAGTTTTTGAAGCTACTTCCCATGATGAAAGAAATGATGCTTTTATTCATAGGGCTTTTAAAAAGGTGCTGGGTCGTTCTCCGTTGCCCGCTGAAGTTGCCACTTGCAAAACTTATCTTGCAAAGTCAGATCCCGGTACCAGAGAATCGATGTTGCGGGCTCTGCTTAACCATAACGATTTTGTAACGATTAGGTGAACAATATGAATGAAAAAAATCACCATAATGATTCGACTTCGCGAAGAGCTTTTCTTTCAGACTTCGGTTTGGGTTGCACTGGCATGGCACTAGGCGCGATGCTTGCGGAAGATGGCATTGTAAAAGCTGAAACAGCGGGGGATGTTCCCAGTGGTATACCCCACGTAAAACCTAAGGCAAAGTCGGTCATCTGGGTGTTTCTATCAGGCGGGTACAGTCATATGGAAACATTCGACCCCAAACCTGCTTTGGATAAATATTCAGGTATGACCTTTGATAAGACTCCATTTGAAAACCCTTTGAAATCTCCGTTGCATAAGAAACGCTTCCGCTCAGTCGCTTCAGAAGATATTAATGTGCGCGATGTCTACCCTACCATTTATCCCATGCAGGTAGGTTTCAAAAAACATGGCCAGAGTGGTATCGAAATTACTGATTGGTGGCCTCACCTAGCAAAGCAAGTCGATGAGCTTTGCTTTGTGCGCAACATGTGGACTACTGATAATGATCATGCTGCTGAAAATCAGATCCACACCGGTAGGCACAGGCTGGATGAACAGCAGCCATGCATTGGTTCGTGGGCGCATTATGGACTGGGAACCCTGAACCAGAATCTTCCCAAATTTGTCGTACTTGGTGGCCCCACGCGCTCCACCACACAATCTTCCATCGATTCTCTTTACCTTGGCCCCAAGCATACGGGCGTTCCGGTTGCCCTTGATCCTAAAAACCCACTGCCCTTCGGCCAGCGCCAGTCTTCACAGTCCCTTGAACAACAACGCGCAGAATATGCGCTCATCCATCGCCTTAACGGTTTGGCAGCGGTCGAATACCCCAACGACAAGGATCTGCTAGCGCGCATTCACTCGTATGAGCTTGCATTTAGAATGCAGGCTGCTATCCCTGAAGCTGTTGATTTTTCTCATGAAACCAATCATACGCAACGCATGTATGGCCTGGATAAAGATTCCACCAAGGTTGCAGGGCAGAGGCTACTTGCAGCACGAAGGATGGTTGAGCGGGGTGTTCGCTTTGTTCAGGTTTTCCCATCCGCCTATGGTGTTTGGGATTCTCACCAAAATTTGAAAACTAATCACACACGCCTTTGCGAAACCATCGACTTGCCCATAGCAGGGCTGATCATGGATCTTAAGCAACGCGGGCTCATGGATGATGTGCTTGTTGTTTTCTGTACCGAGTTTGGTCGCACCCCAGGGCTCGAACTTCGGGGTGGTGGTAAGACTGGCAGAGATCATCATCCTAATGGGTTTACCATTTGGATGGCGGGTGCGGGAATTAAAAAAGGCCATGTTCATGGTGCTACCGATGAGCTCGGTTATCATGCCCTCGGGGAGGGGCATTATGTCACAGATCTTCATGCCACCACGCTTCACCTTCTGGGCATTGACAATAAAAAGTTAGAAATTCCAGGAAGGAAGCGCCTCGAAATCGATCAAGGAAAACCTATTCTTGAAATTCTTTCTTAATCATTGCTTATTTCAAGGTGAACGACATGGATCATCTAGACTATTCCCCGACCCGCAGGCATTTTATTCAAGCTACCGCAGCGACAGCTTCCGTAGTCGCTGGTTCGAATGCAGTTGCAGTCTCTGAAACTTCAGGATTAAGATTCAGCAAAAACATGAATGTTGATGTTTTGGTTTGTGGTGCGGGGTGTGCGGGATCTGCAGCAGCTTTGGCTGCATCTCGGGCAGGTGCAAAGGTGATGGTCATCGAAAAAGCCCCTTTCGCAGGCGGAATTATCACTTGCGTCGGGTTGCCTTATTTCGATGGCATTGCCAACATCCGCGATAATCGCATCGTAGTTCGCGGAATTGCACTTGAGCTTCTTTCAAAATCAGGCGTGTGTGCGCCCGATGCTAAAACAGTTTCTAAACACAACCCCACTATTCCCAACTCCTTCGAGTTCAAACTTCTTCTTGATAATCTTTTTCGGGAACAAAAGGATTCGCTCTCTATTCTTTTTAATTCTTTTGTCTGTGGTGTAGATTCTCTGGGTGGAAGGATTAAGACAGTTCATGTTGCAAACAAAGATGGCTTGGTTGCTCTTCATCCCAAAGTGGTGATTGATTGCACAGGCGATGCTGATGTCGCTGCTTGGGCTGGAGCGCCTTACGAACAAAACACCGAGGTGCAGCCATTGACGCTTCATTTCCGAATTGGCCATGTGAAAAAGAATAATGACATGAGCAAGAATTGCAGGGAAGCACTTGCAAAAGCAGTGGTTCGAGGTGATCTGCCTTTTTATTATGGGCCGGGCGTAATGTTTCTTTATGGCGATGATGAAGTATACATACATGGGGTGCGTGTACCTGCGAACCCGACCGATGCAGCAGATTTAAGCCGTGCTGAAATGCAGGGTCGTGCCGATGCCCATGCGATGTTTCGTACTTGGAAAAAGGAAGTGCCGGGATTTGAGAACTCTTATTTTATCGAGGCTTATCCATGGATAGGGGTGAGGGAATCGCGCAGGATTATTGGCCAGCATATTCTTTCAGAAGAGAACTTGATGAAAAGCCAAAGGTTCGATGATGCGATAGCAACAGGCTGTTGGTATCTTGATTTGCATCCGAACAAAACAACTGTGGGCAGCGCCAATAATTTTGATCCCAAGAAGGTGCAGCCCGAACCTTACGATATTCCCTACCGGGCGTTGCTACCTCAGAAAGTGGAAAATCTTTTGGTTGCTGGAAGGTGCCATTCTGCAACCCGTGGCGCTCACGCCTCAACCCGGGTAACGGTAACAGCGATGGCAATGGGCGAAGCTGCTGGCCAAGCCGCAGCGATGTCGGTTGCAAATAATCAAAGTGTCCAGGAAATCAGTGGGGTAAAAGTTCGCGATGCACTTAAGAAAATTAATGCTGGCCCTTTTACTGATGCTTGATTTTTCTCATCGGATCAAGTGTTACTTGCTTTTCAATTGTTCCTTGGCAATTGCCAGGGTTGAAAGCATGAATCGACCAATATCATCGCGCCTTTCGCTGTATTTGGCAGCTTCTTCAGGCTTGCCATCAAACGCTTTTGGGTCTGCAAATGGAAGTGAGATGCGTTTTTTAGCACCCATGACCACAGGGCAGGAGCCATCCGCTTCATCACAAACCATCAAGGCGATGAAATCTTTTTGTGGGTTTTTCGGGTCGCTGTAATGTTTGGAAAACTCAATGCCACTCAGGCCTTTGCCTTGGCCCCATAAAACGTTGTAAACTTGATTTTCTTCCCCTTTGGGGCCGGCTGTTGCTTTCTCGCCAGTGGGTTCAATTTTAAAACCTATTTCTTTGAGTGCTCGAATTGATCGGCTATTAAAGGCACTTGGGGTCGTTCCGCCCGAATAAAATCGCAGGTCCGAAAATCCATGATACGCTGCAGAGGCATTGCCCATGGCTGCGCCCATCATGCTTCGTCGGGAATTGCCGGTGCACACAAGGATGATGGAAAGTTCTTTCCCTTGTTGGTATTGCTCAGCAATTACTTTTGCTAATTCTTTTTGCGCTTTCTCATGAATGGTATCGATGGATTTTCCATCCTTTGAAATATTCTTAAGGTGAGTCGTAATAGCAGGGAATATTTTACCTTGAAGCTCGGGCTGTTCTTTTTGAGCCGGTAGCAATAATCCTGCAAGCAATAACAGTACCATTTAAATGCCTCCCTTATTCTTGTTGATGAATAACCTATGATCTAACAACTATTTTCTTTTACAAGAAATACATTTAGTCTTCATCAAATTTTCATGCTTTTCAGTACTGCTTATTTAGGGTAAAAGAAATACATCTTTGTTTACTAATCTTCATTTGAAAGTTAAACCATGAACCTTGTGCCATTTGTTAGATGTATCGCAAGCCTTTTGCTTGTTTCAACTTTGCTAGTTTCGATTTCTCAGGCCGCAGAACCAGCGGATGTTCGCATGGAATCAGTAGGCGTTGCCATGCGCGATGGCATTTTGCTTGCAACTGATATTTATCAGGTGGGCCAGGCCAAGTCACCCGTGGTGGTGATGCGAACCCCTTATAATAAAAGCCGGGTTACTCCCATTGCAGAACGCTTTGCTCGCGAAGGATACATCGTGGTGGTGCAGGATTGCAGGGGTACCTTCAAATCTAAAGGCGATTTGATTCCTTACAACAACGAAGGTCAGGACGGGTTCGATGCCATCGAATGGGTTTATAGGCAATCATGGTGCAATGGCCGAATAGGGATGTGGGGAAGTTCTTATGTTGGTGCAACGCAATGGCAAGCCGCAGCAGAAAAGCCCCCGGGTTTGGTTACCATCAGCCCCACTGCAACCTGGAGTAGTTTCTATCGCAATCTTTATCTAGGTGGCGCAGTAAGGCTTTCGCTGATCGCAAAATGGGCGGGTGGTAATTCTACCAAGCCTGAAAATGCCAAAGTTACCGATCAATGGGATGCTGCCCTCATGCATCTTCCTTTAAGTGAGATGGACACGAAAATTGGTTGGCCCATTCCTTGGCTGACTGGGATGCTAACCCACAACAAGCCAGATGGTTACTGGAACCGTTTGAACCTTACCAATCAAATCACAGACCTTGATCTTTCGGTTTTGCATGTGGTTGGCTACTACGATTTCTTTTCGAGGGAATCCGTGGATAACTTTATGATCATGCAAAAGAAGGCTTCTAAAACAATAGTTCGCAAACAGCAGCAATTGATTCTTGGGCCTTGGGATCATGGCACCATCGGGAAAAACAAAGTGGGTGATATCGATTTCGGCCCCAATGCAATCTGGGATCCGGTGCAGGCCAACCTCGATTGGTTTAATCGTTTCTTAAAGCAAGATGCCAAAGCTTTGGAAAAAACTTTTATTCCTGTGCGTTATTTTTCGGTGGGCGATAATACTTGGAACGAAGCGGGTACTTGGCCCCCAGAAGGATTTGAAGATACATCCTTTTATTTGCATTCCAATGGTAATGCAAATGGTGTGAAGGGTGATGGAGTTTTGGATTTAACAGCCCCCACAACAGATGAAACAGCGGATACTTTTAAAGCCGATCCCGCTAAACCTGTGCCCGCATTGCCTATCACCGAAAAAAGACCATTGCATCTTGCTCATTGGGCGCCGGTTGATCAAAGGCCCATTGAAGAACGAAAAGATGTTTTAGTTTATACTACCACGCCCCTTGATAAGCCCCTGCGATTTGCGGGAAATCCCAAGGCAGAACTGTTTGTTTCGACCGATACCAAAGATGCAGACTGGGTGGTCAAGCTTACAGATGTTGCACCGGATGGTTTTTCTTACAACCTTGTGGTTGGGATACTTCGGGGCAGTTTTCGCGATTCCTTGTTGATGCCCAAGGAAATGAAACCAGGCGAGGTTTATAAAATCACGGTAGATCTTGGCCCCATTGCTGCGGAGCTACCCAAAGGGCATTCTCTGCGTGTTCAAGTTTGCGGCTCTTATTTTCCGTTGTTTGATCGCAATACCAATACTGCAGAAGGACCATTTTCAAAAACCACCGTGATTGCAACCGAGAAAGTTTATCATCAGCAAGACATGGCTTCTCGCATTATTCTTCCCTGCAAGAAATAATCTTTACCATGAAAATGAAAACTCTTTATGAAACTCAATGCCGCGCTTTTTCTCATGATCTTTGTTGCTCAAACCTCTCAAGCGCAAGGGTTAGAGAAACTTTCCTACAATCACCCGGGATTAGTTGTTGATCTAGGCGTTGGCCTTTGGGCCTGGCCTATTCCCTATGATGTTGATGGCGATGGTGATTATGATCTTATCGTTTCTTGCCCAGATAAACCCTCTAACGGCGTTTGGTTCTTCGAAAATATCTCGGGCAGTACCAGCAAAAATAAACTCCCTTTATTTAAGCCCGCCCGTAAACTTGGCTCCACCGTCCACTATGTCATGCCCAGTTATATTGATGGCAAACTTAGGGTTTTATCGCCAGGCTTTGAATACAAAAACTTCCCCTCCTTCGGCCTTGCTGAACGAATTGCACTCCCTATCCCTGCGAAATTCCATGAATACGAGGGCAAGCAACCTAATGGACCGAAAGTTCGTCATAACCAATGGCGCACTGTTGATTTCGATGGCGATGGCAAGCTCGATATTGTTTCAGGAATTGAAGATTGGTCGTTCTATGGCTGGGATAATGCCTTTAACAATAAAGGCGAATGGACAAATGGGCCTCTGCATGGTTTTGTTTATCTGCACCGCAATAAAGGCACAAATGATTCTCCTTCGTATGAAAAACCCATAAAGATTAATGCGGGAAATAAACCCATTGATGTCTTTGGTTGCCCTTCCCCTAATTTTCATGACTTTGATAACGATGGCGATCTTGATCTTATCTGTGGCGAATTCCTCGATGGCTTCACCTATTTTGAAAACATCGGCACTCGCACTAAACCTGTTTATGCTTCGGGAAAAAGAATTCTCACCCCTTCCGGCAAACCACTGGTCATGGATTTGCAAATGATTGTCCCCATTGCATTCGATTGGGATAACGATGGCGATTTAGACCTTATCGTTGGTGATGAAGATGGCAGAGTCGCTTTTATCGAAAATGTTTCTGATAAAAACAATGCCTCAGTGAAAGGCAGCGTTCCCGTTTTTTTAGAACCCAGATACTTTCAGCAGCAAGCAGATACTTTGAAATCAGGCGCACTCGCAACCCCTGTTGGTTTCGATTGGGATGGCGATGGCGATATCGATATTATTTCTGGCAACACTGCTGGTTACATTGAGTTTTTTGAAAACCTCTCCGGCCCCAAGGTCGCTTCTCCCAAATGGGCTGCCCCGGTAAAGTTAAAAGCGGATGACAAAATATTCAGGGTGATGGCTGGCGCCAACGGTAGTATTCAAGGCCCCGCAGAAGCCAAATGGGGCTACACCACTCTTAGCATTGCTGATTGGGATGGCGATGGCTTACCCGACATCATCTATAACTCGATCTTGGGGAAAGTGGAATGGCTAAAAAACATCGGCACCCGAACTTCCCCTCGGCTAACTAAGCCTCAACCCATCGAGGTTGATTGGCAGGGCCCCGCACCAAAACCTGCATGGAATTGGTGGAATCCCACTGAAAAACAATTAGTAACCCAATGGCGCACTACGCCGTTTGTTTTTGATATGAATCAGGATGGCATGCCTGATTTGTGTATGCTTGATACTGAGGGTTATTTTGCTTTTTTTGAACGATCCATCAAGGGTGGCAAACGCATCCTGTTGCCCCCAACTCGTGTTTTTTGTGATACCCAAGGCAAACCCCTGCGCTTCAACGATCGAGTTGCAGGTGCTAGTGGCAGAAGAAAAATCGCTCTGATTGATTGGAACGGCGATGGTCAAACCGATTTACTTTTAAACTCTTCCAATGCTGATCTTTATCTTGGAATTGGTAAAAAAGAAGGCAAATGGCTCTTTGAAAAAAAGGGAACTCTTGCCAAGCAAAATATCGAAGGCCATGATGTCAGCCCTACCAAGGTTGATTTTGATGGGGATGGGGTTGTGGATTTTCTTGGCGGGGCGGAAGATGGCCGTTTTTACTGGATGAAAAATCCCAGATCAAAGTAAACCACGCATCTCAACAATAATCCGCAAATTTATTTTGATAAATAGATGATGAATGAATGATGTATATTTGGTTAAGATAGTCCCGATGACTCTTAAAATACCCTTTAAAATAAGGCCTTTATTATCTTAACGGGTTCTTCACTTATCGCACTCCATTTCTTTGTTTGAATGTTTGTCCCCATCTTTGTTTAATACCTCAGGTGTTGAATTTGTTTACAAAGTGTTTTATGTCTGGGGGAAATGTTCCTATGTTGAAGCGTCTTAATTACACGAAGAAGGGGAAGAAAGCCTTTACCCTTATCGAACTCTTGGTCGTTATCGCGATCATTGCAATCCTTATCGGCCTTCTTCTGCCAGCAGTGCAGAAGGTGCGCGAAGCAGCAGCTAGACTTAGCTGTGCAAACAATTTGAAGCAACTTGGCCTTGCCATGATGAACTTCGAATCCACTTATGGTTGCTTGCCTACTTCAGGCGAAGGTATGTCTCCTGGCGTTGTTACTGCTGGCATAACCAGTGCCGCTACGGTCTTTGATGGTATTTCTTTCTTTACTTCAATTCTGCCTTATGTTGAACAAGAAGCTGCTGCCAAGCTGGCGAATACTAATGTAGCTCACTATACTCTTGATGCAGCAAACACTGCTGCTGTAAATCCCTATAAAACAGTAATCAAATCTTTTGTTTGCCCAGGAAATCCTACTGCTTTGGTATCTGGTCTTGATACTGGTGGTTATGGCACAACCGATTACATGCCAATCGCTTATTCGGATATCGATGCCACTCCTGCTGGCGCTGGTGGCCGTGCAAATGGAAGTGCTCAGTGGAAAAAAGAAGCGATGCTAAAGGTAACTGGAACATTTACAGCTGGTACCGCGGCTTCAACGATACCTACAACTAACACTTCTGACGCTGGTTGTTCAGTACCAAAATTAACAGGTGGTAGAAAAATCACCGGCATCACTGATGGTGGTTCAAATACTGTTGGTTTGTTCGAAGATGTAGGCCGTGGTAACGCCGCTTGGGGTACTGAAATCGGTAAAGCAAGCTATGGTTCACGCAATATTGCACGCTGGGCAGAACCAGATAATTCGAATGGTGTTTCTGGCCCTGCTAAAGATGATGCAGGTGTTGCAAATAACGGTACCACCGCTGGTGTAACAACTCTTGTGATTTCCAAATGGATCAATCAGAATAACTATCCAGTTAGTACTGGCCCTCTTGCTTCTGGTTGCACTTGGGCGACCAACAACTGTGGCCCGAATGATGAGCCCTTCTCCTTCCATACAGGGGTAGTTGGTGCAGTATTTGGTGATGGCCATGTTGCATTTATCTCTGATAAAGTTGGCTTTATTACACTCAAGGCTCTTTGTACTGCAGATGTTGGCGATACACTTGGAACCGATTACTAAATCTTAGTAGTTTGTTATCACGGTTTTTAATTTGTATCACCTTGGTTAATTCCAGGGTGATACATTCTTATTTAGGAGGTTAGAATGAGAAGCCTTTGGTTGATGATGATTTTGATGATGATGACGGGATGTGGTGGTTCTGGGCCTGCAAGGCCAGCATTAAACCCTGTAAAAGGTAAAGTAACTTTGGCAACTGGCGCTCCCCTTGCTTTTGGAATAATAAGTTTTGAACCAGCTGGTGGCAGAGCTTTTCGCTGCTCGGGAAAAATAGGGCCCGATGGCATTTTTGAGCTGGAAACGGGCTCTGAAAAAGGCGCGACCGCAGGCAAATACAAAGTCTCGGTAGGTTTACCGGCCAATAAAAGTAAAAGTGTCCCTAAGAAATTCCAATCAGATGATACCTCGGGAATCGAAGTGGAAGTCGTCTCCGGCGATAACGACTTGGATATTAAGTTAAAGTAATATTGTACTGTTTGGGATATTAATTTTAAAACCCGTGGATTATTAC
>Ga0194045_1000615_pt1 | contig 11713 bp, 8 predicted proteins | sample JunL6211m_MetaG_FD_161686 | JGI IMG/M metagenome (GOLD analysis project Ga0194045, IMG submission 161686) | Anoxic zone freshwater microbial communities from boreal shield lake in IISD Experimental Lakes Area, Ontario, Canada - Jun2016-L626-11m | ecosystem: Environmental > Aquatic > Freshwater >...
CAATACAGAGACTGTTTTCTTCATTATCTTCACGACGAAGAAAATGTTTCCCTCAAAACGGCCAACCTCGACCTCCTCGGCAACATCAGCATCCGAGACTACTTTACATTGGTCTTTTGGGCCATGAACACTGTCAAGCGACAGACCGGAGACAATTTACTGCAGCTCATCGTTTGCGGAAAAACGAGCTGTGGCAAGTCTGCAATTTTCGAAAATCCTCTTCAACAAATTTCTCACAACATGACGACAGATCAAGGCGTCGGTCGTTTTTTAACAAAATCGAAATCAACTCTGCTCCTTCACGATTGCAATCTTGAAATTTTGGTGAGGGGAAAGGACGTCGACAAACTTAAAAGCATCACCAGAACCGAACCGATCATGGTAAAAACATTTGGAAAGACCGAAGTTGTTCCAAATATGCACGTCATGGTAACGTCCAACAAACACATCTATCTTCATCGATTCAGAACTCCAAAAGTTGAGGGATTTTGTTCGCGCACCATTTATAAGTCGGACATTGAAGCGAGCAAGACCATTCACGCGGAGGACGTGGAGGCCGTCAGAAACCGGTACATCGAGTGCTTTGTTCGAGATCGTCCGGTTCTTCCTGCAGGTGCTCTACCTACTTGCGGAAATTTCGAGAGGGAACATCTCATCAAGGGATTATTCACCTACATCATTGATATTTTGCAAAGATACGAAAAAAAAGATTTTCACGGTGACTATCTTTATCTTTACGCCATCATCGGCCTCTGCAAAAATCTCTACAGGATGGACGAGGAAGATCACATGCCTCTCGGCCACACAATCATCGACCTTTTTGTCAACAAATTTCAGTTCAGTTCAGATCAAAAAATGACCTGTTTCACTCAATTTGGAAGTCAAAATGTCAAAGGGGAGTCGGACTAAAAATTAAAATTTTGTTGACTTCTACTGTTTGTAAATTTAAAAATGTTTCATGCAAATTTAGTTCTAACCTTAATGTTTCGTGTCATTTTAAATGTTTGTCAATATGCTATTTCATGTCACTTCAATTTAAACTCTTTTGTTTCACGTCATTTTCAATGTTTGTCAATATACTATTTCAGTTTGCTTCATTTAAAACTTTTTTATTTTGCGTCACTTTATTGGATGGGTTTTTTAGTTTTTAATAAACAAACAGATTAACCTTCTTTCTTTTTGCAAATACCTATTATTTCAAAGTGTTGGTGAACAAAAATAAAATAAAAATAAAAATCATGAGTTGATATTTTTTTATTCTCTGCATCAGTTAGGACAAATTGCATTTTTTCACAAAACGTTTAAGGGCAGGCACAGAGACGTCGTTAAAAATGATTCCTCCTTTGCAAGATTTCCAATTTTTGTCGCTGGCCTTTCGCTTCTTGTAGATTTCTTCGTCCTCGATAAAATCCAGGTCAAAGAAGAGACGGAGCCAGATGTAGGGAGCTTCTTCATAGGTGTTGAGAATCAGCCTAGTTTCAAACTTTTTGAAGGCATTGATGATTTCGACTTTCCAGTTTTTGCTTGGCATTGATTTTTGAGTCGCCTCCACTTTTCTTTTCTTTTTGACAGGTTTGCGTTGGTCTTCGGGATCTTGGTCGGGATCTTGGTTGGGATCTTGGTCGGGATCTTGGTCGGAATCTTCCTCGGGGTCGTCGTTGTATTCCTTGATGATTGCTTTGAGTTTAGCTTGAAACGAAGGCAAGTGATCCAAAAGAATTTTCATTTCTTTCTTGCTCATGCTGATGTCCGTTCCTTGGTCTTTGTGACTGTGAAATTTGTAACGATAATTTTTGTACGCCACATAAGATGTTTCATCTTTGGTGAGAAAAAAAACGTGTTTGAGGACCGGCGATTCCATGATGAGTGAGGAACCTAAAAGAATATTAAAATTATTTATAGACGAGGACAACGAGAGGCTCCTCCCACTTAAAAAATAACATTTTTAAAAATAAAAAATAAAACCAATGGATTTCTGAAAATAAGTTTCAGTCTTTCAAAATGCTCAGAAGAAGAGAGCAGCTTTTGACAGTGGACTGTACTGCCTACAGAGCTGTGCAGTTAGATCATAACGATCGTTTAACAGTCGAATATAACATAAACATTCCTGCATTTGTGATTCACAACCCAGACTTGCGTAGGAACGCATTAGAAAGAGTGAGAGTTTTGTTAGAAACTGACTTCAATCCAACTGACACAATAGATTATCAGATCACAGGCACGTACGTATTGCGAAATACAGAAAATGACGACACCCGTGAATGGGTGGGATCGTTTTATGCCGGCTTGCACAATCCGGCCGTTCTTCAAGATTTTCAGTTGTTTAATTCACGTTCGTTTGTCAACACCGTTCACAATTTGTTGGAAACTTGCGACGAACAATTTTTGTACAATGGAAGAGATACAAAATGGGAGTTTGACAGTTTGCAGTCGATCATCATCAACGTTCAGTCCACCGTTGTTGAAGACCACCGAGTTATCCAGGAACGACGCCTCGAACAAGGAAGGAGAAGAAGAAAATTCAGGCAAACCTTTGACTTGGCGTGAAGTGTTGTTGCTTTTGCCCAACGGAGAAACCATTTTGAAAAACTGGGACGTTTACGAGGAAGAAAAAGACATTACTTTGTTGAATTTTTTTAAACATTGTTATAGTGATTTCCTTGACTGGGAACCTGACATGCAGTGCGATTTGATCATTTTGAAAAAAATGTCTGACGTTTATTTCAAGCTCTTGCATGACAATCGGTTTCTCAAACACAAAAGAAAAAAAACTTACAATACTTTTTTCGGAATTATCATCAATTCCAAAGGAGGTCTCTTGAAGATTGTAAACAGTTTGTCGGAGATGCCTCGCCTCCACTCGCACAATTATAAACTTTTTGAAAAAGAAGAAAAACTTTGGAAGCTGGTCAATTTACCGGAAGAAGCAAAAAACCCAACGACGTATGAAGAAACAAACGACTTTGTTGAGCGTCACAATTTGAAAGCTACCTTCAACTTTGGTTATTACCCCAGCAACAAAAGTTGGAACAGAACGTTGAATACGTTTCCAGAAATCGAAGCATTTACAAAGTCCGATTACACTCTAGGTTTCAGACCAAAGAAACCAGAAAAGGGTGTTCACATTCCGAAGGTCGTTGCAAAAGAAATTATTGTGATTGAGCCGGACGAGTGCCAAAACAATTACAGCGCCGCGGTGAAGATTAAACTTGGAGGATTGAACGAAGCCTTCAGTCTGGGATGCATTTCGAGAGAAGAGTTTAATCATTTGTCTAAACAATTATCTCACACCAACGGTTCTCTCTGGTTAGAGTTGGACGATAAAAAAGAAGCTCGATTTGCAACTTTTTCCAACGGATATCAGTGCGAGCTGAGTCAAGACGAAACTACTTGGACGCGTTTGTTTGACGTCATCTTCCAGTACAAAGAGAAGATGGAAGAAAGAAAAAAAAACATTTTGTCTGGACTCGTTGAAAAACTCGAGAAATATCCTTCTCCTCTGAAATCGGCTTGGTCTTCCTGTCTGGTCAACTTGAGAGCTTGCATCAAAGAATTCAAAGTGGTCGTCTACTCAAAGGAGGACGAATCTCTTCACTCCATCAAAGCTTACTTTTGTTACTATGCCCGTCTGAAAATGGGAAAAAAGTTTCGAGGCGTTCATTTAAACTCTGGCGCCAAAAATGATTTGACTCTGATCAAAAGTTCGGGGCTCGTTTTCTTTAATTTTGGAAGTTATCTCGAGTTTGACACTACAGAAGTGGACGAGACTTTGCCTCAGCCCGTCATCAGCAGTATGACAAAAGACATCAAAAATCAGAAAAAACAAGTGGGATCGTCCAAAACAATCTTTCAATTGTGCAAGGACAGAGGAGTCATTTTATCTCAGCAACTTTTGAAAGCGTACATCAATACTGGAAAAAACTTTATCGATTATTTTGAATATGACATTTTTTCTCTGCCCTATTGTGCGCTGTCGTCTCTTGCTTTTAAAACCATTTGGCACAAGTACACCCGTCAAGCTGGAATATTTCATCACGGCCTTGAAAAAACAAAGATGTTCCAAGAAGACGTCCTCAGAAAATTTTGCACCGGAGGTTTCGCTTACTCTTGTCGAGACAGAGTCAACTGTGGAGAGAGTTTCAACAAAGCAAACAGTGATTTGGGTCAGCCAACCGCCAAAGAGGACAAAAACGGGACCCCTCTTCTCGCCCAAACCATTCGAGAATATGATTTGAACAGCAGCTACGGTTACGCGGCCAGCAACATGAGCTGCCCTGTGGGCTTCTGCACCGGCTACACCAACGTGGAAGGCAAAGATCTTTTGACGAGGTGCGACCAGCAGTCCCGTTTCAACGGTTTTGAGTTTTTGAGTGTGTACTACACACTGTGGAAGTTGAGTCACGAAGAAAACGTTAACATTAGAACAGTGTATTCTAATTTTCACCAGTACGGATTTCTTCAGCTGGGCAAATTTACAATCGACTTGGTCGTCATCACCGAAGAAGGAAGGATAATGTTCTATGCATTTGACGGAGCTTGGGCGCACGGCTGCAGAGCAGGTTGCCCCTCCTTGAAAAATTACGTGGGGAGAAAAACGCGAAAACAGGTAGAAGAGAGTTCGGCAGCGAGAGACGTCGTCATCAGCGATTGGTGCAAACAGTTGAACGAAAAAATGAGCTGCTCTAATTTTGCCACTTACCAAGTCATTACAGACTGCCATCATTCTGAATACAAAGTGCACGCCCTCAAAAAGTATTTTCAGTCCAGACCAGAGTTGAACAAATTAACTGACGGTTATTTCTCAGACAATCTAATTACTCAAGACGACGCAATCTTTGCGAATGACAAGTTAACTTTTTTAGCTGTGGTGAAAGGAAGAGTGCCAAAAAATAATCGCTTCCCCCAACAACATCCGTTATTTCTGCGAGGCAACGACAGGAGGTGGGATCGCTATGCATCGACAGACTCTTCAGAGGAAGGCATTTTGCTGACGAGAGATTACCTGCAGTATTTGGTCAAGGAACACAATTTTCAGATTGAAAAAATTGAAAAAATATACTTTTACAAAAAGTGTGCCGTTTTGCCCACGATTTTCAAAGAGCTCGTCGACACTCGTGCTCTCTCTTCAATTTCCAAAGAAAAAAAACAGCTCTTGAAAAAAATTGTCAATTATGCTGCAGGTTATTTTGGCTACAACGAAATCAAACATCAGACCAGCACTGTTTGTCGTTTGGTCACTGCGCTTCCCAAAAGATACATTTACAACACCTACAGATCGACAGTCGAAGATGTAGCTTGGATCGGAAAAGAGAGAATTATTTTTGTCAAAGTGCTCAACTTTAACCAAAATCAAAGAAGAGTTTCAAAGTGCGCTCTTCCCTTGTACATTTGTGTGACAGAGTGGGGAAAAAAAAGACTGGCCGAAACATTTTGTTACTTTGAAAAATATTTGTTGCCCAACACTTTCAGGCTTCTCTACAGCAACGTCGACAACGCGATCGTCTGCCTGGCGACCAACGAGCTGGAGGAAGCAGCTGACCCTCGACACTTGGATAAATTTGTTTCTTTGAAATCGAGTTTATTTTCAAAGACAAAGCCGGGCCACCTGAAGGAAGAGTTCATCATGTATCCGGCGAGCGAGTGGAAATTTGTCAGCGGCATGACTCACAACTACTGCATCTTAACCAACGACAAAAACATTGGAGTTCACAAAAATTCGGCTTTGAGAAAAGTGAGCAATCAACAATCTTACGACGCCGCTTGCGCCGTCCTCGATAGAATACCGATGGTCATTTCTCAGGAAAGAAGAACAAATAAAATGGCTCACTTGGAAACCGTCCTGCAAAATTTTTGTTTCAAATAAAAACGACATTGAAAAAAAAATAATTTAACATTGCAAAAAAAGAGAAAAAAAATTGCGCACTTGCATAATTTGTGTTTTGAATGTAAATATAAAAATTGATCAACATAAATTCAACATGTTTCAGTCATTTTAATTTAGTTTAGTTTAATTTTTGGGTTGAAGGAAAGAGGTTGTCAGGTTGTCAGGTTGTCTGTCTGTATATCAACGCTAACATGAAAGTTGAAAAATTGTCAAAGCTTGACGTTGACAAGCAGTTGGAGGTGTTGATGACTTGGGTCACTGAACAATTAGAAAAAGGAGATGTGCCCAAGTTTAACGACGTCATCGATTACGCTCATCGCATTTTGAAATTTACAAATTTAAAGAGATTTCAAATAACAAAAAAGTTGAGATTGCATCCTGGCTATTTGATGAATTCAAGTCAAGCTCGAAATAAAAATAGGGGAGGAAAATCGAGGCCAATTGTAGTCAACGATTTAGGTCACTTGCACGGTGACATTGGATTTTTTTCCGTCACCGAAGATTACCCTACTCCGATTAATTACAGAAGCGGTTTTTTAGTTTGCAAAGATATTCTCTCTCGATACACGTATGTGTCAGTATTAAAAAAAACTCGAACCGCAGATTCAATGATAAAAGCTTTCACAGAGATTTTCGAAAAATTTAAGATTCAAACGAAAGGTTTGAAAGTGAAGAGTTTAGCTTTTGACAAGGAGAGGTCGGTGACTAGCACTGCTGTTCAGTCTTTTTTAAAAGACGACAGCATTACATTTCATCCTTTTGAAAATACATCGAGCAAGTCCAAGTTTGCAGAAAATTCGATTCGACAGATTAGGAATACAATCAAAAGGTTAAAGGGCAATGTCAAAGACAAGGAGATTCGTTGGTGGAGATTGATTCAGAGAGCAGTCGGCGCTCTCAACAAAAGACCCATTCAAATTAAAGGTCGATATTTAAAATTGCCTTTGGGAAATTTTGATCACCCTTATTACACTCCTGCCGATGTGAGCTCGTCAAACTTGAGCGATTTTATCGGAAAGATTCAAAAGGCAGCTTCTCCCTATTATTTCACTCAGTTTGGTATTTCCACTCGAGGAGTAAAGTTCAAATATCAAGTGGGAGAATTTGTTCGTCCAAAATTGATTGTCATTTCTTCAGAGGTGATTGGCAACAAGCGATCAGAAGTGTCGCTCTCCAGCGAAACATTCATCGTTGAAAAACAGGATTTGTATGTGAGCAACGCGCACACCATCGAGAGGCTTTACCTGACCAAAAGTGTGACCACCGGAAAAGAGGAAGAGTTTTACGAAGACGAAATAGCTCAGACCGTCAGCCCCTTTCAGGCAGAAGGGCAGTTTTAACAACAAACAGAATGAGTTACTCCAATGTCAATCAATATTTGGAAACAAAAAAATGGAGAAAAAGGGACAACGAAGGAAACGTTGTAAACTCTTTAACAAAAAAACCCATTTTTGTTCCTTTCAAAGTTAAAGTTCCTGCGGGCCATTCTTTTTTCACGATTCCGATTCCGAAAAAATATTTGGATCGAATTTTCTCATTTGACAATGTCATGCTCATCAACTATCTCTACTCTGATCAAGCTCAAGCGTTCGACGAGGAAACCGAAGAAGAATTGAAAGAAATGTTGAGCATCCCTGTTCGTTTCAAAGTTTTATTTTTAATTGACAGAAAATTGAAATTCTACGGAGATGTCTATGAAATGCCTGCGACAATTAAAAAAACTGTGGAATTAGTCCAACAGCTCAATGCTCATTTCGAATTGCTCAAGCCTTCCGGAATTTACATCACTCCACTTTTTTTTGACTGGATTGACACTCGATTCAAAGATATTACAGAAGAAGATGAGGATACTTACTATCAAAGAATGGCACCAGTCTATTACGGCGAAGCTTACAATGCCAACAAACATTACAACGCTTTGCCTCACTCGGCGAGAAACATACGAATGGCCAATAATTATCTCATTCCTACTCAATGGACTGACGACCTTTTGCTAAATTTCAAACTCAGAATGAACATTGCTCCCAATTCTGTGGCTAATTTTTCAACAGACATGCATTTGATGAGCATGGGTTTTGACGAGGCTCAGTATGGAACCAGAGTGAAAAACAACGACAGTTACAGAATGAAAAACCAACGCTTTGAAAATTACAAGACCATTGAAGCAAAAGATGAGTATATGATTGACCTCATTCCGACAAATAACAAGCTGAAAGTGTCTGCGGATATTTTGGAGCAAAGTTTTGTTTCAGAAAACTACGTCTTGCAAATTACGAAAAAAGATTTTGTGAAAAATGAAGTGATAGAAATTAAGTTGAAAGATATTTTGTCTGATTTTGAAAAAACGTCCAACATTTCCTTTGGCGTTTCTTACTTGGCACCTGTAAAAAAGTTCAAGTTTTTTTTTCCTAAAAACAATAAGATTGGAAACATGACAGTTGTTCTCTCTACCGATTTTGCCGAAAGACTTGGTTTTGAATTCAACACTGAAATAACACCTGCAAATGCTCTCGGAGAAGCTTTGGTTATAACCGATCCCAAAGAAACTGAAAATCGGGCGCGAGCACTATCCCACGAGACGGGTCTCATCATTGTTTCTAATTGCAACGAATCGGGAATGGAAACGGTGGGCATTCAAGAAAAATTTATGGCTGCTCTCTATCCCACTGAAACGGGCAACATGGTGATGCACGTGAACGAAATTTGCAACCAATCTCCGACCGTCACTTTGCCCACATTCAATTATACCGAAGATCAAATTCCGTTGACCTTTTTGCTCTCGAGACTTACAGACAGAAACCAAACGGTCAAACTTGTTTGGAAGGATGGAATTACGATGCAAGGAACGCTGAGAGGACTTTATCCGTTAACGTGAGTAACAAAAGCACTGAGTAAAAAACAAAACATAGTGTCAAACTAAGGTGAGGTTAGTAAAACAGACGGGTTTAAAAACATTTTTTATTTTCTTTTTTTTTCAGGCACTCGGGAGAAAGCGAAAACAATCGATAATGTTTGGGCTTTGTCAATTTTTCAGCAGCACCGACACGAGACAATTCATTGACTCTGAATAATTTTTAATAAACTTGTGTAAATTGTTTCGAATAAATAAAGTATAAAAAATGTAAACGCGTGTGTTTATTGATGACGACTCTAAAATAATAATCATTTTTTAAACCACACTGTTATTTTTATTTACAAGTCCAGTAGAATTGTTACTTATCAGCTCAATAATATTGTAATTTACAAGTCCAGTAAAATTATTATTTACCAGCCCGACAATTTGTTATGAGACAGGAGCCAAAACACGAATAGTTAAAAAAAATAAATGAAAAAACATTTAAGGGAAAAAGTAAATTTATTTTCAATTCATCAAACAAAGGAACAGAGTTCATTCAGAAATGGGGGCAAGAGCGTTTGTTTTCCTCCTCCATGTCGCTGAGAAAGTCAATCTTGCAGTCCAGCAGTTTGTGATGGACTTCTTCCAGACGAGGTTCCATTTTTCCGACAAATCCTTCTTCGCCAACTTTGATGTTGTCAATGTTGTTGAGGCTTTCGGCCTCCCTTTCCAAGTTGAACATCCTCTGATCCAAGCTGTTGGTCACTCTGAGATGGGCGGAGTAAAACATTTTCTGTCTTTTTCTCAGTTGCTTGATTTCTCTGAAAATGTCGGAACACTTTTTCCCCAACGAAAAAGCTTTTCTTTCGCGTTTGACCAAGTCCTCTTTGGTCACGACGTCCTCTTTGGTCACGTCATTTTTAGTCACGTCCACGTCCGTTTTGGTCAAGTCCTCTTTGGTCACGACGTCGTCTTTAGTAAGGTCCATGTTGAATGCAAGTTGAATTGAGACTAGTTATTTTTCTTCAATTTAGTTTTAAAAGTAAACTTTGGTTGATGGCAATTTTTATTTGCAGCAGCGAAAGAAGACAAGAGCTTGTCAACGTTGGGAAGCATGTGCGACTTGCCCGCGTTCAGCTTGAGCGGAGGTGGAGGGGGAAGAGGAACGACCAGTCTCTCCTCCTTCTGCTTCTTTCTTTCTGCGGCGGCCGCCGCTCTCTCAACTCGCTTCGCTTCTTTCTTCCTCGAGCTCTCCTCGCTCGCCTTTTGGTCGAGCATCGACTTGCCCACAGAATAGACGACGTTCTTGAGGAAGTTGATCTCTTCTCTCTGATTGGAGATAAAGTCGAAGAGAAGGGCGGTGCAGGTGTGATCGACCGACTGAAGCTGTGCCTGCTGAACGGCAGACTGAAGTTGGCCGGCGTTCTTTTCCCAGACCAGGTCGTACGGCCGGTTTCTCAGACCCAGAGCGACGACGGCCGCTTTGAAGTCGTCGTAGGCCAGGTCGGAAGGGTCGGGCTGCTCTGGCTGATCGGCTGCGGGACCGCGAGTCGCGACCTGCGGGGTCACCAACTGATTTTCCTGCGCGTAAACGACCGGCGAATAATTGTTGGAAAATGACGTTTCAAAAAACGAGTTTGCGTTTGTGTCAGAATAGGTTGCCTGAGGAGTGTAGAAATTCATGGCTGTTGTTGCTTCCTCAAAGTTCGAATCGAAACTGACTTAAATAATTTTTTAGGGCAATATTATATTTTTAATGCCAGGTGACAAACGTCATTGGTATCTATTTTAGACGTGACGTAATAAGATGTGACTTTATTTTCCTTCGCCCAACTTTTCAACTGTTTAACTGTTGCAATAAAAAACGCAATTAATATTGAAAAATGTACTTTATTAATTTTAACGCTCTGGAATGCACATTAATCCAATGACCGTTAGTGCCACATCAAGCAATTCTTCTTCCGCTTTGTCCAACTTTTCGGTGAGGGATTCGGTAGAGCAAGTTGGTGAAGAGTTTAGCAAACTGACGTACACCTTGACGGCCGCAGTGAAACCCACCTCTTCTTGGGTTTTTTTCAATGCTCGCGAGAGTTGAGAAGTTTGATTTTTGAAGAATTTTGATGTTTCTTGAAGCCGTTTGAGGCGATATCCATTTTTGAAAGAAGGAATATCCAAGTCCATTATTTTTAATCTTTGTTGTCGCTGTCTTCGTCAACACACCTGATTAGACTGGAGTACATTTGCAAAAAGTGAAGCAATTTAAAGAAATTGCAGAGCCAAAAAGCTGCCCGATCGATGTGAAACATGCTGCTCGTTTTTTTTCTCTTTTCATGTTCTTTTTCATTTATTTTTCACAAAATTTCTGTGTTTTTTTACTTTTAAACTACTTTCTTTTTTAACGTTTCAACCAATCCAAGTATTCTTTTCTCAGTTTAAAATTTTTCTTTGAAGTTTTTACAAGAATTTTACATTCAGAATGGTCGTTATTTGCGGTTAACACTCTTGAGCAGTAGCCGCAGTGAAGAGGATGAATCTGAGTCATGTGATTGGCAATGCTCAAACCTTGATACTCACAGAGAGCGCAGTAGGACAAGTCTTCATTGAAACTGTAATAATGATCTCTCAAATAGTGCAGGACCATACCGTTGAAAGTGTAAAATGTTTTTTCACAAAATGAACAGTACAAAATTTGCATGATGTTTTTTATTTAACTTTTCGAAACAAGATGTTAACATTTCAAGAGTTAATTGCAGACTGAAAAAAACAATAGTTGACCAAACATTTTACATTTTTATTAAAACAAAATATGACTTTTCAAAGATAATTTACATTATTTTTTTAAAGTATGGGTTACTCGAAATTATAAAAATGAAAAAAAAACAGATTTTGAATACGGGTTACTTCATATTTACACACACCATTATACCAAATTTTTAATTTTCAAAAATGAATTACAGTATTTTTTTCCTACAGTATGGGTTACTCGAAATTAT
>Ga0194045_1000616_pt1 | contig 11711 bp, 9 predicted proteins | sample JunL6211m_MetaG_FD_161686 | JGI IMG/M metagenome (GOLD analysis project Ga0194045, IMG submission 161686) | Anoxic zone freshwater microbial communities from boreal shield lake in IISD Experimental Lakes Area, Ontario, Canada - Jun2016-L626-11m | ecosystem: Environmental > Aquatic > Freshwater >...
ATTGTTTCGAGATGGATCCGTCCCGAGGATGATGCTGCCGCGACGCATTCCGCCGCCCCATTGATCGCCAAGATTCCCCATCACCACGAAACTGCCAGCGATCATCTGAGATGCGGCAAAGGCCCCTGCGTCGCCTGAGACAAACACAATTCCGCGTCTCATGCGTTCGCATGCGCGAGCCCCAACATTTCCGGCGATGAAAATGTCTCCGCCCCGCATGCCCGATTTCCGACCCGGTCGCGGAGATGCTAGTGAGTTTTCGCAATTACCTGAAATGTAAATAAACCCGTCTTGCATTCCGGAGCCCAGATGGTCACGAGCGTTTCCTGAGATGATCATCTTTCCGCCTCGCAGTTCTCGCCCCGCGTAGTTCCCAACGCTACCGAGCACGCAGAGAATTCCGCTCTCCATGTTTTGACCAAGATTGTCGATCGCCTCGCAGTCGCCAACCATCAAAATGGACTGCTCCAGAATCGACTGAACCTCCGAAATATCGAAGACTTGGCCGAGCCTGGCCGGCCCGAATTCGGTGGTTATCCACGTCGCTTCGATTTCTGGAATCGATAAACTGCATAGCAAATCCGGACGAATGCCAGAACCGTCGATGGTACCAAAGAAACCTGTGGTTTTACGAAGTACAAGCATGGTTTTCTATGCAATCGGTTGAACGAGTTTACCGCGACACCAGAGACTTGGATCTTCGAAAAAAGGACTTTGTCTGGTTCTCGCCATGCATTGACTACCGAGCAACACATCATTGATCACATAGAATACGCCAATCTCTTGAAACTCCCTCGGTTCGAAACCGGTCAAGGTATCCGCCTTCAGAAATGCCTTGATCTCATAACCAAACTCACGTTTCAGCGTTCCGACGGCAATATCCGTGGGATGAATCGCAGTTGGAAAATCGCGGGCACGCTGAATGGTCGACAATTCGCCATGGCCGCGAACCAATTGCGTCGTGGGTGGACGATTCAGGAAAAATTCGAATCGGTGACAATAGTTGGTCGCGCGATGAACACCTGGACTCCAACGGGTATCTAGATAAAAAGTGAAAAAAAGTGCCTGACTTAGTGCATTACTCACCTTTGCACCCTTGGTTTGAATCGTCGCGTGAAGAAACAGTCCGGCGTCGCTCCACGCAAGTGAGACGTCCGCAAAACGCGACTCACCACTTAGCGAACTGAGAGGTGGAACGCGAAATTCGTCGCCAAGTTCCCATTCCAGTCGCTCGGGTTTCATGACACTGCGGGGCTCGATAATGCCTTGGATTGGAAAGCCCAAGTCAAAAAGCCACGATGGGTCACCTAGTAACTCGTTGAGCTTCATGGATTTTCGCTTTCCGTTTTCGCCTTCTTGCGAACAATGGTGTACCAGGCAAACAAATCCGTTTCGAGCGTCATTCCGCCTGGACCATCCCAGCTCAACGCATGGGCCAATCGCCTCGCTTCGGCATTGTCGACCACATCCAAGTGCAGAACTTCGAAACCTGCGGCCACGAAGTCGGCTTTACTGAACGGAGATTCACCGTCGGCCCAAGGAATATAAGGTTTATCGATCGCGGCCTTGGGTGGGCAGAAGTTATAAATGACGAAAAGTCCATCCGGCTTGAGCATCTTTAAAACCCGCGAAAGGAATTCCCCGTCGTCGACTCCCAGATCGATGACTGCGCGAGCATACGCAAGATGTGAACCATATCTGGAAAAGTAGAACAGCGACTCGTCGATCACGACTTCCTTGCCGTTGACATTCGACGTCTTCGGTTCAATTTGAGGTAGCTTGCCAACTTGCTTCAACCACTCGGCAACCCACGCATTGGATACGACGGACTCCGTATCAGCGACGTCACCGACCAATCGAGCGACTATTTCTCCAGGCTTAGTTGATTCTGTTTTTTCTTGTTGCGCAACGCAGGTAAACGCAATGACTGCGAGAAGCAATAGGGATGCAAAGAGTCGATTCAACATGGCCTAACTAAGTTTCGATTTCCCGAGCTCAAAGCGGTATTTATAACTGAATTCCTACGAGAGTACAGCTACATCGAGGAAGCCACGGACATTCGCCGCGCGGCTCGCGTCACTCTGCGATGAGGAAACTGAACGTGAATGAGGAAATGGAACGTGTTACCAGCCGGGCGCAAAACTAGCTAAGATAATCACTCTGCGAATTCGATCGATCCCCCCTGCTCGATACGGTGAAAGCAATGACTTTTCGAAACTCCACAGCGAAGAGAATGATCCCAAACCCAATGCAACGCTTTCGCCTTTGCTTCTTTGCGCTGGCCGGTTTGGTCGCAAGTCCGCCTGTTGCCCAACTCTATGCCGAGCCGCCTCGTCCCAACGTCGTTATCTTTTTGGCGGATGACGCAGGGTGGGGAGACTATGGCCATTCCGGAAACGTTCAAGTGCAGACGCCGAACATCGACTCCATTGCTACGGGGGGCGTTTCGCTGGACCGTTTTTATGTTTGCCCTGTTTGTTCACCGACACGAGCCGAGTTTTTGACAGGCCGGTATTATCCTCGAGGTGGGGTCCGCGGAGTTTCGACGGGACAAGAGCGTCTCAATCTCGACGAAAAGACGATTGCGGATGCGTTTAAGGCCGCTGGTTATGCAACGGGCGCGTTCGGCAAATGGCACAATGGCACTCAGTGGCCTTACCACCCGATGGCTCGCGGTTTCGATGAATACTTTGGGCATTCGTCTGGTCACTGGGGCGAGTACTTCGACGCGCCCCTAGAAGAAAATGGTCGCATGATTCGAACCAAGGGTTACATCGTCGATGTCTGCACCGATCGCGCAATCAACTTCATCGAACGAAACCAAGACAGACCCTTTCTCTGTTATGTTCCATTCACGACTCCCCACTCACCGTGGGCCGCGCCGGCTTCGAACTGGGCAGTGTTCAAGGACAAGGTTATTCGCCAAACCGCCACCAACCCTAAAGAAGAAGTGCTCGACCAAACGCGATGCGCCCTGGCAATGCTGGAGAATCAAGATGCAAACGTCGGGAGAGTACTGAAAAAACTCGCGGACCACAACTTAACCAACAACACACTCGTTCTCTATTTTTCCGATAACGGTCCCAACACGGCTCGATGGACAGGCGGGATGAAGGGCAAGAAGGGAACTACCAATGAAGGCGGGGTTCGTTCGGTATGCTACATGCGCTGGCCGGGTAAATTACCCGCCGGTCATAGCGTTTCGCAAATCTCCGGGGCAATCGATTTACTCCCAACCATCGCCAGCTTGATCAACATCTCGCGAATCGGTAACAAACCGCTCGATGGCAAAGATCTGTCACCGCTATTGTTGCGAGCGCCGACCGCAAACGAGTGGCCGGATCGAATGATCTTTTCCAAGTGGGGCGTGAGTACCAGCGTTCGTACACAACGCTATCGACTCGATGATAATGGCAAACTATTTGACATGCTCGACGATCCCGGCCAAACCATGCCTATCAATGAACGCGAGCCGGCAATCGCAGCCAAGCTCATCAAGGGGATTGCGGATTGGCGAGCGGAGATGTTCCCAGAGGCCCCTAGCGAAACCAAGGGAAAACGTTCGGGCAATGAAGTTGACCCTCGTCCGATTCCAGTTGGATACAGCGTGTTTCCGATTACGATGTTGCCTGCTCGCGATGGTGAACCTCGCGGAGGCGTGAAACGTAGCAGCTCAGCGCCAAACTGTTCCTATTTTGTGAACTGGACAAGCCAAGACGATAGGCTTGTTTGGCTGCTCGATGTGAATACAACCGGCCGCTACAGTGTGAGCATAGACTATACCTGCCCGGCGTCCGATGTCGGCTCGTCGATTGAGCTTGCGTTTGGGCAATCAAAACTTAGTGGGAAAGTAACACCGGCTTGGGATCCTCCGCTCTACACCAACCAAGATACGCTGCCTCGCCCGAGAGTCAGATGAAAGATTTTCATTCGCTCAATCTTGGCGAAATGAAATTGGATGCCGGTCCAGGTGAACTAGTCGTGCGAGCCACGAATATCCCTGGCAAGTCGGTGATGGATCTGCGGCGAATCACCATCACGCTGTTAGAGTAATTCCTTAGCACAGGCTGCTAGCCTGTGCCTTTTACACTATTGGCTGGCAGCCTCCGCTACGTGATGTTTTTGGTCTGCCGAATTTGGTTTCTTTGGCACGAATAGGAAAAACCAGCCTAACCCAAGCATCGCTGAGAAGACCGATGCAATCATAACCATAACTTGGGAGTTCTTGACAAGGGCTTCATCCTCGAACGCCAAGAGCGACACGAAAATCGACATCGTGAATCCGATGCCAGCTAGAAGCGCAGCACCGACTAAATGCGAAACTTTGACTTCGTCAGGTAAAGTGCACAGTTTCAACTTAATCGCAATCCAACAAAGAAGCAGGATTCCCACAGGCTTGCCAACGACCAACCCGAGAAAGATCCCAATGCTATTCGGTTGGCTCAAACCTGCCAGCCAATCGGAATCAATACGGATGCAAGTATTCACAATCGCAAAGACGGGCAAAATACCGAACGCGACTGGTGTGTGAAGCCAATGCTGCAGTCGATACGAAGGTGATGACTCTCCACCGTCCCGAAACGGCAACGCAAATGACAGCAGCACACCGGATATGGTTGCATGAACACCCGAGTGTAGCATGCAATACCACATCACTACCCCACCCAACATGTATACCCAAATTGCATTGACCCGGAGCCGGTTAATCAAACACAATCCTGCGAAGACGGTAATCGCTCCCAACAAATAGGTCATCGATAGCGACTTGGTGTAAAAAACCGCGATCACAAGAATTGCACCTAGATCGTCCGCAATTGCGAGCGCCGTCAAAAAAACCTTGAGCGAAAACGGGACGCGACTGCTAACCAAGGAAAGCACTCCAAGCGAAAAAGCAATATCGGTTGCCATGGGAATGCCAGCGCCTCGTTGATAGATAGAGCCGTTGCAAATCGAAAAGTGAATGGCTGCAGGCACAAGCAATCCACCGACGGCCGCACAAATGGGTAGGATTGCATTTCGAACATCGCTCAATTCACCGGCATAGAGCTCTCGCTCGAGTTCAAGGCCCACCAACAAAAAGAAAACGGTCATCAAGGCATCGTTGACCCAATGTTCGATCGATAGGCCGAAAAACTTGGTGTGAAAAAAATGGATGGTTGATTCACCTAGCGAGGAATTCGCAATGGCGAGGGCCGCAAGGGTGAACACAAGCAGAATGATTCCAGAGGCTTGTTCGCTATGAAAGAACTCGTGAAATAGCTTGGTCGCTTTGATTTTCATTGAGAATCCGAAAGAGGGTGTGGGCGTCGATAGCAGATCTGCAAGCGACTGCGGCGATTCAATACTAAAGTTCTTTAATCATGATATTGCGGAACTGCACTAGTGAGGGCGGGCTCTTCCATTGACCGTCCTTTTTGCTGCCGTGATGTTGCAAAACGATCGGGCCCTTGGAGGGTAAATCGGGTATGGATGCTTCCTGAATGACCGTTTCGCCATTTAACACGACGGTCACCACGTTTCCCCGAACTGTGATTTCAAAGCGATTCCACTTGCCCACCTCTTTGTCCGCTTTCAAGCGAGGCGTTACCGCAGCACGCACTTTTTCGGGCATATTTGGGTCTCGTCGTACACCGTACATTTCGCCCGAGCCAATCGGCCAGCACCAAATATTCACTTGATGTTTACCGCTGCCGCGAAGATAGATCCCTGAGTCCGAATCAGGCACGGATAAGGTGATTGGTTTCCCGTCTGCGTCAACTGCTTCGGATCCGTCGGGCAGGATCTGCGCGACACGAGGATTGATGTAAGGAGTCTCCTTGATTCGCCAGTCTGCGATCAAGCTGAAGTCCGTAAACTCACGTTGGGACACAAGCGATTTTTCGCCTGGCGCTTCGCTCATGGCGTCATAGTCCAAAACTTCCCCGAGTACTTTCCAGTGACCGTTGTCCCCCTCAGGGATCTTCCATCCATCTAAATTAATGCCGGTGAACAGTGGAACGTAACCTTCACCTGAAACTGCAATTTCGTCAGCACTCGGACCCGAGGTTGGTAACTCACGTATGCGAATGTTTTTGAAATGACATTCCGAACCCTCGGATTCCAAGAAAATATATCCTTTGCGTGGCCAACAATCTTTTCCAGATGTAACTTCTTGTCCATTGACGCTGAGTCGAATTTCCCCATCCTTCGCCACAACACGATAGTGATTCCATTCGGGTGAGCTTTTCGAAAGTTCTTGAGTTGGAAAACTTCGAACGCCATTTTTGGCGATCTTGCCTAGTGGCGTCATCTTGGCACCATGGATCGGAAATATGTCGCCATGCGTTGTGAATCGCTCGTTCTTTCCACTCGCGTTGTAGGCGTTATCCAGAATTTGAACTTCGATCCCTCGCGTAAAAGGGATTCCCACGGAAGGAATTCCATCCCCCCAAAGAAACAGGCCTGCGTTGCCACCCTCTTTCATATGCCGCCACTCGAGTTCCACAATGCAATTCTCGAACATTCGGTCGGTTCGTAGCACACCGGTGGGCTTCCCTGTCGAAATGATCATTCCGTCGCGTACCGTAAAGGTATCGGGCGCGACGTTGACCGCTTCCCAGCCGCTAAGGTCTTTGCCGTTGAACAACGGTGTCCACTGCGTGGAATCGTCCGACGATTGTGCTTGAACTGAGCAAGCAATTGCCAAACTCATTGCGATGCTTCGAAAGATTTGGTTCATGATAATTTACTTTCCAAAGGATTGAATGCATATCAAAAAAAGTAGGATGGATGCGGCAACTGCCGGTACGACACTTAAACACTCGGGACAGAGGCTTTGCGTCGTCCCTAGGAATGTGGTGTTTCGTGATTCGATTTGAGCGTGTGACATTGCGATGATTAGGCAGCCTAACGGCGCAACTCGAGTCGACAATCGGGATCGGCGGATACTGGCATTCCAACTTGATCGACAGGGTGGGTGAAGAGATAACGCCAGACATCTTCGTGAACAAATTTGCCAGCCGAATCCTTAACGGCGGATCCGCCCGGCGTTACGCAGCCATGGGCTCGATTGGCGTCTCCCTTGACGTCGGCTTCGGTGATTAAGCGGCGAGAGTTATCGAAAGGAGTTTTTGTTTTATCGACATCGACGATCGGTCCAAACTTGTTCAGGCCGAGCAATTGCCAAGAGCGGCAGTAATGATCGCCAGACCAACCGGTATCGAGAACATGGCTAAAGCCGAAGAAACGATTTGCCGGAGTCGCGGAAGGTAGGCCTTGCCAGGTTTCGTATTGGTCGCGAGGCCCACAAAACATGACGACACGATCGACCTTTTGATGGATGGCAAATCGAGCGGCGGATGTAGCGCCATGCGAACTTCCCGAGATGACGACTTTATCCCAATTGAGGTCTTTGCCGTCCGAAGCGAGAAACATTTCCCACTTGCCCTGTGGGTTTTCTTTGGCAAGCCACTTCACAAATTGAAGAGCACGCTCTTTCATGCCGTCTGGTTTTGGGATCGCGACCAAATCGCTAACGTCCTCGCCAGTGGTTGCCTCGAGTCGAATCTTGCCAAGATGCATTGGATCAGCAGGGGGTGGTTCTTTGCCGAATTTTGCAAACCATCCGTTTGCGTAATGAACTCGAATGGCATGATATCCATACGAATTGACCCGCTCGAATAGTCCGGGACTATTCCCCATCAGCCAGATGACGAGCTTTCCTTTGGGTTGAACGCGCGTGTCCACGGAAGCGTGCTGCACATCTTGGGGCTTTCCCTCTTTCTCGAACAGAAAGTCAATTTCCGGGTGGGCTTGGGCTCGGCTATCGATTGCGCTGGCGCGGGCAGACAATTCGTAACGTTTTGGAGTCGGGTCTTGAAAGGACAACGAATTGGTTTGTGCCACAGCCGAACAAACACAAACACTGATGATGAACAACCAAGCCACGGAAGCGACATAAAGTTTTTTTAGCATAGAAAGGTCGCGAACGGTTACAAGGTACTAATGTGAAGCAAGCCAGCGCGATTCGCATTTTAGCAAATTATCGTCGTCGCAAGGGAGTGGCAGCTCAGAAGGCTTCCATCCGGCTTCACGAACTCCATTCGTAGGTCACCAAGCATGTTGCGAACATTCGGCCCATGGCCCAATTCGAATTGCCTTCCGTCCGGCTTGCCCGGGCGGAGGCTGCAATTGGCAGCTACCTTGAAATGCCCTTTACTACGAGCTCTCCGTTGGCCTTGTGCCAGCGGAAGCACGTGGCCGACACGCTCAAAAACGTTGCTACCATACGGATAAACCGGATGGAGAGCCTCTGGTTGACCAGTCAGGATGGATGAATGAAATGAACGGCTCGAAATAAGCTAAAGAACGCCAAAGCCGATCGATTGATCGGATTGGAAAAGCCTCTCCAGTTCCAGTGCGGATTCCGTGGAGAGTTGACGGTTGATAGATGGAGAACGCGCCCGACAAAAAAGAAATAAGGTGGCTATCGTGATCGAGGAATGTTCTAACCCAGTAAGGATTTGAATCGCATAGATTTACCTGCGGCCTATCAATACTCACGGCCCCATCGTACAGATTGCAATACAGGGTTGATTGGACTACATTGACCGTCGAAGACACCTTTCGCCGAATTGGTTCGTACACTCGAGCAACTCGGCCAAAAGAGGTTCGAAGTTTTCCTCTTCCGCAAAAGCACAGAGAGCGATCGTTATGAATTCAAAGGAGATTACGAGGAAAGCCCCAATGCGAATTGTCTTTTTAATCGCTTTGTGTTTCGTTCCCTGTTTGCCTTGCACCGCTTTCGCTTGCGAACCCGACACGGGGGTTATCATTAAAAAGGTATTCGATGCCGTTGGTGGAGAGGGAAAATTGCTCCGCCTGTTTCGAACGCGAGAAACGGTTAACGTCAGCTCCGATCCGGAGAAGAAGGTCGCAGAGCGTGTATCGGTCTATGAGCCGCCAAAATACTGGTGGACTGGCAAGAATGAGCGCGTCAAAGACGAGGCTAAGCCGGACGAGCCAGCTACTTTTTTGGTCTGGGCATGGACGCTAGGGATTCTGACTGACCCAGCATCCAAATTAGAAGTGATTCCGGATATCGTCGAGTCGAACAAGGCTGCTATGGGTCTGCGGGTCAGCGGATCCGTGACGCCGCCGATGGAAATCTATTTCGACAAGGCCGAGAATCGCATAGTTCGGATAGATTGGCGAAGTGATATTCTCCGGTTCAGTGATTGGAAAGAAGTCGACGGAGTGAAGTATCCTGCGAAGTGCATCGGATTTAAGAAAAACACCGACAAGCCGTGGTACTTCAGTGAAATTATCGAGCTTGAACGGCTCAACGATTTACCCGTTGAGTTGAAACGTAGGTAGAGCATGACCTTGACAGCATTACCCGCGGTTCCCGCCGTTCGAATTCGCACGCTTAACCAATGGCCCAAAGACAACTCGAAACCATTTGTCCTTTATTGGATGACTGCATTTCGAAGGACGCGCACCAACTTTGCTTTGCAACGCGCCGTCGAGCTGGCTGAGCAGCTTCGTAAGCCGTTGGTAATCTTAGAAGCCCTGCGATGCAACTATCGCTGGGCGAACGACCGATTTCATCAGTTTATTCTAGACGGAATGATCGATAACGAAGCGGATACTCGCAAAACCAATGCCATGTATTGTTGCTACGTTGAGCCAAATTCGAACCATGGCCATGGCTTGTTGGAAGCGTTTGCGAGTCATTCCTGTGCAATTGTGAGCGACGACTTCCCTTGCTTCTTTCACCCAGCAATGTATCAACACATCGCTCGACGTTGGAATTGTTGCGTTGAATTGGTGGATAGCAATACGATTCTACCGATGCGTTCCACGGATAGAACGTTTACGGTGGCTCATTCCTACCGCAGGTATATGCAAAAGGAGATCGCTCTAGGGCTCCCGGATTTCCCGATCGATGAGCCGCTGTCGTTTCTCACTGTAAAGCGTTTGCAGTCTCTTCCAGCAGAAATTGTGGAACGTTGGCCTGTTTGGACCAACAACCAAGTAAGCCAACAATTGTCGAAAGTCGCCTTGACTTCGTTGCCGATCGACCACGCGGTCCAGCCCACCCAGGAGCGCGGCGGTCCCGTGGAGGCGGCAAAGGTACTTGATCGATTCATCCACCAACGGCTTGCTAACTACGCTGAAGCAAGGAACGAACCCGAGCAAGCTGGCTCAAGTGGGTTGTCGCCGTACTTTCACTTTGGGCACATTAGTCCGCAAGAACTGTTCCAACGATTGGCATCCGCCACGGGCTGGAGTTGGGAACAACTCGGCAAGCCCAACGGCAAGATGACTGGCTTTTGGAATATGGGAACCGATGCGGAAGCGATTCTAGATCAGCTCATGACTTGGCGTGAAATCGGCTTCAATCTGTGTTGGCGGAACCCGCATTTTGATCGATTTGAATCGCTGCCCGATTGGGCGCAAGTGACATTGCAAGAACATGAACAAGACAAACGCCCGTTCGTTTATGATCTTGAACAATTCGACGCTGCCAATACCCATGACCCGCTTTGGAACGCAGCCCAAATGCAGCTCGTTCGCGAGGGACGTATTCACAATTATCTGCGCATGCTTTGGGGCAAGAAGATCTTGCACTGGACACGCTCGCCTCGCGAAGCGCTTCGCATCATGATCGAGCTCAACAACAAGTATGCCCTCGATGGACGCGATCCAAATTCCTACAGCGGAATCTTCTGGGTGCTTGGACGGTACGATCGAGCCTGGGGGCCAGAACGTCCGATCTTTGGCAAGGTTCGCTATATGACGAGTGAGTCCACTCAAAACAAATTCCACGTCAAGAAATACTTGGCGAAGTATGCGACAAAAGGCGATCGGCAGACCGACTACCAATCATAACCCGAACCGTAACGGCTTGTTGCTTTAATACTTTTCCAATGCATTTCGTTTAACAGTCAGCCGTAGGCGTACTGTCAACGCCGCACAGTACGCCTTCGGCTAACTGTTAAACGACTAAATCTACAAGCCGGTAAGTGAGGGACCTGCGTAATTATCACTCGCTAACGGGCTCGGGTTGGGATACTGCAATCTGCAGCTCGCCTAAGAACTGAATCGCAAAAGAACCTTGCGAACGCCAGGGCGATGTGCGTGTTGAAAAGCTTTTAGGGCATCCTCCGCGACGTACTCACATTCCAGTAATGCTAGAACGTCGATCGACTTGCGCTCCATGAGCCGCAATGCAGGCGCAATGGGACCGCAACGTGATCCTACGACGCGCAGTTCATTCACGACAATCGGGGTAAGATCGATCTTGGTCGGATCTGCGTAAGTACTCTTCATCACGATAGTGCCACACGGCTTCGTTATCCGAAATGCATGCCGCAGTCCGTCGGAATTGCCGGTTGCCTCGACCACCAAATCAAAACAATGCGAATCGACCTGTTCGGTCATTCCGGTCCTCATGCCCCATTGCTTTGCAAGTTCAAGCGAATGCGAATTCCTTGCGATTACCGTGACATGAGCCCCACCCAGCGAAAGCACCCCTGCAACCAGCATCCCTAATCGCCCCGCCCCGATGACAGCGATTTGTGAGTCGGGACGTATCGGTAGTTGCTGTGCAATTCTCAACGCTGCGGCAAGTGGTTCGGCAAACACGGCTTGACTGTCCGTCACGCTATCGGGGACTTCAAAAAGATATCGCTCGGGGATCGCGACCCAATCCGCCATCGCACCGTCTC
>Ga0194045_1000617_pt1 | contig 11706 bp, 8 predicted proteins | sample JunL6211m_MetaG_FD_161686 | JGI IMG/M metagenome (GOLD analysis project Ga0194045, IMG submission 161686) | Anoxic zone freshwater microbial communities from boreal shield lake in IISD Experimental Lakes Area, Ontario, Canada - Jun2016-L626-11m | ecosystem: Environmental > Aquatic > Freshwater >...
GTGATGCAAGCGCACCGTCACTCGGCTGAGGGCAACGCAAATACCGATGCCAAACCACAACACGGCCCAACTCGCTGGGCTCCATGCACACAAAATGGTTGCTGCGAAAAAAGCGGAAGAGGCGTGCCCACTGGGGAATGATGAGGTAATAGGTGTACGCACATTAAAGCGTTCATCGCCATCCGTGGTGGGTCGTGAGCGTTTAAAAAGACGTTTGACGCCTTGGTTCACAATGAGGCTTTCTGCCCCAAGCAACAGCGACATGGCGAGAGCCTGACCCGCACGGTGCCCGCTGCCAATGGCACGCAACCACACAATGGCGTGCCAGATGAGGCTGAATTCACCAATGCGGCTGAGAAGGGAGAAAAAAGCTTGCAGAGCCGGCTGGCGACGTACTGGTTCAAGGAAAGAATCGAACTTCTCATCGAACTGGGTGGCGGCGTGCGGCAATTCCATAGCGATTACCACCGTAGAGGCTGACTCGCGCAAACGGTGGGTTCTTACGGGTCAGGGTCTTCTAGAGAAACCCAAGGAATTCACCTCGTTTTTCCTTGCTGGTAGCCATTGGTCACGGTATTCCCTGCGCGCGTAGGACCACAGTGGGCGAATGACTATCGCCAGGATGGTGTTGACAGTGAGCATTTCGATCCCTAACGTCTCAATCTCGATTGATGAAACTTCCGCTGAGAGGATCGTTCATGAGTATATTTCCCCGTCGTTTCCTGGTTGCGACCGTGACAGTATTCCTCGTTGGTGTGGCGCATATGCCGCCTGTGTCTGCAGACTCCCCAGTATCTACGTGTAATTCTGGGAACCCTGTAAACGCGACACTAAAGGTCGATGGTGCGTCGGTGCCAATAAATGCATCAGGAAGTACGTATGCGCTTAGGGTATGTCGCGTTCCAAATATGCAGTACTACTCAATTGTGGTGGGATTGTATGACTTTGGTGTACTCAAAGAAGAATTGACTACTGCGAATCTTGAGAAAACATATGAGGTGACATTCACGCCAACGACAGGTGACACGCCGACGGTTGCCGATTTTTATGGGCGTGTTCAAACGTACGTAATTGGGTCGAATGTTGTTGTTTCGGTAAAGCCCACCGGAATGTCGATAGTGGACGATCCGAATCGCGTATGTGAACGTAAGGAATTCAGTGATGCAACATGTGTGGCACGAGTCGCAACTCGGGATGTGGTTGCATTTGTGGTCGGGTCAGTACGGTTTGACACATCGACCAGTATCAGCAATTATTCAAAATTGGCAGGAGCAACTGTGAGTGCTTCTGCCAACATGTATGACATTAGTTTGTCGGGGCCATGCCCGACCGCAACGCCCGCGTTTTCAGGCAATGACGGTGGGGTGAAGCGTCAGGCCTCAGACACCACAACGTTGACAGTTCAGATGGTTGGACCACACTTTAAGCTAAACGGTTCGACATTGAACACAGGATCACTCGAAGTGTTCATTCCGAAAGAGACAATCACCGTCTGTTTCGGCGGAACAGCTACCGACCTGGCGGCGTCTCTAGGTATGACGCGTACAGAAGCTGGAGTCACGGCTGATGTTCTGAAAACATCGGAAGCCCCAACTACTGGTTTGCAATACGCAACCACTGTCGTCGGTGATGCATTGAAAATTTCAGTTACAGCGGTTTCGTTCTCAGGCCCCACTTACAACTTGCTTCTCCGCAAGGCGACTGTGCCGGCAACTCCTAATCAGACTGTGCTTGTGGCCCCAGTCATGAAGGTCAACAAGGCGACGACAGCTAAGTCAATTGCGACTTACCTCAAGATGACTGTTGCCTCTGGTTCGAAGTTGTCACTCAAAGTTGCTGCTACTTCTGCGAAGTATTGCAAGGTAGTGGGCACCTCAGTAAAGGGCGTGAAGATGGGCTCGTGCAAGGTGACTGTGACCGTGACTCCTCAAAAGGGTAAAGCTGTTTCTCAGTCAAAAACACTTACGGTTTCTTAATCAGGAGTACAACCTGTTTTGGCTGCAAATTCACTTGTGCGATTTGTTGACCAAATGGCACACAGAGACTCTTTGCTGATTTTGCTACTGACCTGACCTGGTGACAACGAAGAGTATTGATTGAAGTTGCCAATTTCTTTCCATGTGCCGTTATCCAAATGAGCAATGGTGACGCTCTCGCAATTCTCGCAAGTCTGTGCGTAGTCCTTAGTCATGTAGGAAGCCCACTCTGTATCGCATACAAAAAATCCAAGTGGTTCCCCAACAAATTCAGTAAGAGATTCTTCAGTTCCGGCACAGTTGCTTGCTGGAAGCGCAATTGTGCTCGTTGTGGTTGTTGTGAGCTCCGTTGTGCTTGGAGCGCTGATGCTTGTTTCAGGTGCAGACGTGGTTGCGGTGGCTTCGCTGCTGTCACTTGATGAACAGCTGGCAAGAAGGCCGAGAGAAAGAAGTGCGGCGATGCTCAGGGAACGGGTTTTGGTGAAAGTCATGGGGTCTAACTACTTGGTTCAAATATGAATGGTTGGCCCATAGCGCTACGCAGGTATATCCGTATTGAGGTGTAGCGTGGGCGCGTTCAGCGAATCGCTTGCTGCCGTAAGGAGATTTCGGGTGACAATTCGTAGTGCTCGCGCTTTGAGTGTGTTGGTGATGTCTTGTTTCATCCTGCAAGCATGTGGAGGAGCATCGTCTTCAAGTAGTGATATTCGTAGTGCGGCGCAAGTTCCTGCAGAATCAGTTGCAAGCGGACTCGAACCCCAAGCGAATGGTTTTGCGTTCCCCAACTTTGGGGCAGGTGCAACTCCTGAGGAATTGAATGGCAACGATTTAGTGAAGATGTTCGGCAAATCAGCCAGTGTTTGTAAAGGCGGCGTAACGCCTTGTGTGCCCACCTCAGAAGCGGCAGTGTGGGCGCGTATGGCCAACCAAGCAAGGCAGTCGGGTCATTGCGAAGGATTCGCAGTGGTATCTGCTGCTCGGTACTTAGAGTCTGCATCGCCTCGCTCCATTGAATTACTGAATTCGGGGGATGTTACCCACGACCTCATTCGTGGATTTTCAACGCAATTTTTTCCCGAAGTACAAAAAGTAACTTCACAATGGCAAAAGGCATCCCTCGCGAAGAAAGTGAATGAACTTTTTTCCACACTGGGGAAAAAGAAACTTGAGTACACCCTTGGTGTCTATGTGAAAGATGGTGGTCATGCCGTTTTGCCTTACGCCATTGATTTTCCAAGCGAAAATATCGCAAAAATATGGGTTTATGATTCCAACTGGCCGGGTCAGGCTCGTTACGTACTCGTTGATCTGAAAAAAAATACTTGGACTTTCTCATTTTCGGGAACCGACCCAGCAAAAGACGATGCTGCATGGACGGGAAAATCTTCAGACCTCGACATCACGCCATTATCTTCTCGTCTTGCTGCGAAGTGCCCATTCTGTGGCAACAGCACCGGTGTTGATAAAACCCTTTTGGTATTGCGCAGTGCGGCCCCCGACTGGACAATTAAAACAAATGGCGAAAACTTGTCACCCACCAATCACGATGTGGGTGAGAGCTCCGTTCGCCCCTTGAAACTTGCTGCAGATGGCACGGTCTCTGATTATCTCGTGGTGCTCGACTCCACTCAGCCAGCCACGTTCAGGCTTCCTTCGGCAACGCATGTCACCGGTATCACCCCGAATGCTGCTGTTGAATTCAGTACGCCTGGGTCTACAACGGGTCAAGTGGAAGTTACATCGAATGTTATTTCCAGTAACGACCCTGTCATTGAGCTCACCATGGCATCTGGAGATCTCGCAGCTACGGGAAACGGTGCTGAAACTGCTCTCACGGCAGCTGGTGAAGGGAATAATTCAAACATTCAGGTCAATGTTGTAACAGCAGGTGGCGACAAGATTGATGTTGTCGTGAATAACGATTCTCCTGCCACCGAGGTGCGAACTGAGGGTTCTCCAAAACTGGCGGTTGGCGAGAAGTATGTAGTGGTTACAGAAACTGGCGACAATGAAGTCACCACACAAACTGTTAGCTCGAAGGGTCAATCGACTACAGCAGTTTCTACAGGAAACCTCGGGTTCAGCGATGTCACACAAAGGCTGCAGCCTGATCTCGTTGCGAACACTGTCAGCGCGGAACTTCCGCCTGCCACCGAGCGAGTTTTCGTTGACACTGGCACTCGCAACACGGCTCTCGATACAACAACTACAACAGTTGCCGAAACAACAACTACAGAAGCACCGACGACAACAGCAAAGAAAGTCACCACCACAACGAAGGTGCCGTCAACTACTACAACATCAACTTCAACAACAGTTGCTCCGTCAACATCTACATCTTCGACAACAACTACGTCTACGTCAACCACCACCACAACAATTCCTTCAGCTACGCCGATGGTGCTCGGGGCAACGGTTTCCACAGGTGGGGTCAGCGCAGCGCGCGATATGACGACGGATTCCTCTGGCAATACCTATTTGCTCGATACTTTTTGTGCCACCACCTACTCCATGGGCAGTATCACGGTGACTGGAGCAGGGGCATCGAACCATTGCAACATCGCTGTGGTGAAAATAACTGCCGCGGGAAGTGTGGTGTGGATCAAGACACTGCAGAGTAATGGAACCCAAAATTGGGGAGAGTCAATTGCCGTGAACGAAGGTGGAGACATTTTTGTAACGGGTTTCTTTGATGGAACAGCCTTAACATCTGGAACATTCGTTCTGAATCAGGAATCTGTTGGTACAGCAGATTCGTTCATTGTTAAATTCGATGCTGCAGGAGATATCAAGTGGGGCAAGATTCTGGGAGGAGCCACCACTCAATATCTGAAATATGACTATTCAGTTGACCTCACCGTTAACGGAAATAATATTTTTGTGGTTGGGCGCATTGATGGCATCCATACGGTGACATTCGATGGTGCATCAGTAACGGCTACATCGTCAAGCGATTTGTATGTAGCAAAACTGAGCACAACGTCGGGTACTGCAGAATGGTTGCGTTCGTACCCCACTTCGAGCCCGTATCTGAAAAATAATGCGGTGGCAGATGAGTTGGGGAATATTTACATCGCAGCTACTTTTGACACGGTGACCTTGACTTTCGGATCGTTGGCCCCCATTGCAAATGCAAATGTGGGATCTACGATTGTGCCCACGACTGATATTTTTGTTGTCAAAATCAATTCAACAGGAACCCCTCAATGGGCCGTTGCTGAAGGTGGTGTAGGAAATGACACAGTTGCCTACATCAGCAAAACATCAACGGGTGTAGCTGTTGCCGGTTCCTTTATGAGTTCAACTTTTACATCTGGCACAACAACATTGACGCGAGTCGGTTCCTCTTCTGCGTTTGTTTCGCGCATCAGCGCATCAGGAACAATTGGTGCTGCAGCAATAGTAGGTAATTCATTCGACATGGGCTCGGTGTACGGAAACATGGTGGAAGACTCTTCGGGGAACTTGTATCTGTCGGGAACATTCACCGGAACAGCAACTGTTGGGTCAACTACGTTGCAGACTGCCTATGGCGACTACGATGCATACGTATTGAAGTTGGCGCCATCGGGAAGTGTTCAATGGGCGTTACGAATTGGTAACTCGTCATTTGTGTACGGGGCATTTGTTGGGCTAAATACTGGAGGCATTGCCCTCTATCTTGACAACCCTGGACAAGCTCCGTTGGTCATTGGCTCGCAAACATCAACCATTGAGACATCATTTTTTGTACGCATTGGTCGCAATGGCGAGTTGCCATGACTTGCTTCGGTAGTGCTTTTCCCTTTGATTGCCCCTAAGTCGGTCAAAGGTGAATGTTGGAGGCCGAGTTAACTGAGATTCCGTATTTTGCCAAATAGAAGATGTATTCAATTATTAAATATAAGATTCCTATATCTTTAAAAAAACCTTTCTCACTGGACTGCTTATGACATCGGTGGTGCTGGTCGCCCCGTTACCAATTCATGCAGACTCTGAAATTGCGCAGTCGACACCTTTGTCGATTTTGTTTAGTCGGCAACGCGATGCATACGCAAAAGACGGGACGTACTCCACTTACGGCGTATTTTTTGATCAGTCCCGTTCATTTGCAATATCTAACGTGCGTTCATCGCCGTATCCGCCGTTCATCGATGGCAAACTCGATCAATCAATTTGGGACTGGAGTTTGTGTTCATCTTCCACTGATGAAACTTGTGCTATCAATAGCGATAATTACGTTACGGCCGAGTCGGTACTTGGTATTTGCTTAAATGCTGAAGAGCTCGGATGCATTGACGAAGTCAATATCAAGATTAAAAATGGAGAATCGGAAAAACTACATTTAGTTGCGTACACCTCGGTAAAAGGCAGGCTCGATGTAGTGGTGTTGATGGCGGGGTCACACAGTCAATCATCCACTATTGAATCTGAATTACACAGTGTGCAGCGACTAGTAACAGCACGAGGTGCTCAACTCGTTGTGTTCACACTGCGTAATTTGCTACGCGGAGGAACCGTCACGTCAAGTGGGGTAACTCCATTTGAGCGCATCAATGTCATGATCAAGCGCTTGACTCGGCCACCAAAGTCGGAATTCACCCATATTGCAGATTGGAAAGAATTTAGCGATGGGCACAGTAACTGGTTTAGGCACGACGGAATCCATTTGAATATTCGTGGTGTGGTTGCGCTTGGTTGGTACATATCGAGTGTCGTTGCGCACGTCGTTCAGGCTCCATGCACGACATATGAGACCGATATATGCCCAATGCCTACTAGTGCGAATTCACGAGGCGACTGGCTAAATCGCTTCCGCGTGAAGTACACAGAAATACATTGTTACGAAGATGGAGCAATGCGTAGAAAGATCTGTGAACGCGACCGACGAATGCCCTAATGAGTTGGTTTGAAGGGCTTAGCTTGGAAAGAATTCGTTCACAACGGTAGTAATTGCGTTGACATTTGCGAGCGCCTCACCGGCGCGCAACGCCTTGCCGAATTCAACCGTCAAACTTGTGGTGTCACCTTTATTCATTCGCTCCGACCACATCGATATGGTTCCGCTGTAAGAGCCACCTTCAATTTTGAGCACGGGTAAATCAACCAAAGTTGCATAGCGCTTGCGGATCTTGCCGTCACGACCAGTGCCCGGGCTGATGCGGAAGTAGTCCTGGTGGTACCAAATACTCAATTGTGGCTGGATGACGTTTCCCAATTTCATCATCGCAACAACCTCTGGTTCCGTCGCTGGGGCATTTCCAGACCATTGCCAAAATCCTGACTTACCAAGTGGCTTCCAACCAATGGGGAAGTTTCTGTTGAGGTCTACTTTGTTTGCGTTCTGGCGTGTGTTGAGTGCGGTTCCATCGGGGTTCAACTTCGGCAGAATCCATAGGTCGATATTCGACGGAATTGTCATTGTTTTGAGTAAGTCGATAACCGCGAGCCCCGCACACTCGTCGCCATGAACGCATCCGACAACTAGTACACGTGTGCCTTTCGGGTTGCCGCGCCGAATGACGGTGAGCGGGCGGTTTTGTACGGAACGCCCAAACTCAATCTCGGTGTCGTTAGGAATTGATTTTCTTTTTCCAAACGATGAGAGCAGGGGAAATGAAACCGTTGTTTCTTGTGGAACGGTTAGCTCTGGTGCGGTGGTAATGGAAGGCGTGTTTGTGGAAGTAGTGGTTGCAGTGTCGCTGCCGCCAGTAAAGGTCGTTAGTAGTGCAACTGCAGCAACAAGTGTGGTTGTAATAACTGCAATTTTTTTAACAAGGAGTCGGCGTGATCCGTCATCAAACTCGTTGTCGGCACTACGAATAACGGGAATTTGGTCGGTGGTGAGGAGATCTTCACGTACGGGTTCAACAACGCGTACAGGTTCCACAACGGGGTCTGGCTCTACAACACGTACTGGCTGAGGTGTAGGAATTTCGTAGTGCCGAGCAAAAGCTGCAGTTCTACCCGAGCGTTGCGTGTCGACTTTCCAAGTGCGTCCTTGCGTATCGATATAACGCAGTGCCATCACTTCATTGCGCGCGGCAGTTGTGCTGAGTTCGCCGCGGTCAAAGGCGGCACAAATACTTCTGTACTTCTCATCGAGCGCGGCAAAGCCGGTGGGTAGTGCTGGGCGCGTTTCAAGGGGTGCGGGTTGCTCAACAACTCGCTCAAAAGATGCCCGCTTACCGGAACGCTTGGTGTCGACTTTCCAAGTGATGCCATCAATGTCGGTATGGCGAAGACTCATAATGGCATCGCGGGCTTCAGTTGAGTTCAGCTCACCCCTGTCGAAGGCCTCACAGGTACGGCGGTAGGCCTCTTGTAGATATTCAAATTCCTGAAGATGGGGGCCGCTGCTCATAGTCCGATCTATCAAGGATATGCAGGGCGAGCTACCTGGGAACGTTTAATGTGCACTCGCACAGAGTGTTTCTTGTCTGGAAATCGCCATTTTGGGCTTGCAATCGAGACGGTGCAACGGTGAGTTGTCACAGCGCCCATGACATTATGAACTCATGGCTATTGAAGATGTGAAGTGGCAAGAGCGAGTCACGCCCGAGTTGGTGCAGCAGTACAAGCGCGATGGCGTGGTGTTCATAGATCAGTTATTGCATCCGTTGTGGTTGCAACTAATTGAGATGGGCATCACTCGCGTCTTAAACAATTCCACGCGTAAGCAAACCTTTTTTGCAGGAGATGAAGGGCAGTTCATTGACACTGTTCGCAACTGGGAGTTCACTCCTGAATTTCAACGACTCACATACGATTCTCCCATCGCCGATATTCTCGGAGCCTTCATCGATTCGCCACGAGTGTGGCTCTTGTTTGACCATGTTTTCGTCAAAGATGGCGGTAATTGCCGGCGCACCCCATGGCATCAAGATCTCACGTATTGGCCTGTGGCCGGAACGCAACTGGCGTCAATGTGGATCACCATTGACCCAGTACCTCAACATGAATGTCTTGAATATATTGCGGGTTCGCATCGTAAAACGCTGTACGACGGGTTCGACCCGCCGCGTGCGGCAGAAGATCCCACCTTGCCGTTCTACGGAGAAGGTTTCCCGAGGCTTCCCGATATCGAAGCCAACCGCACGCAGTGGGATATTCGCTCGTGGGACATCACCCCCGGAGACGTAGTTATATTCCACCCAGGCGTGTTGCACGGTGGTGGACCAACATCTGAGGGGCGTCGCCGGCGAACCTTGTCGGTGCGTGTGTTTGGTGAAGACGTTGTCTTTGATGAACGACCAAAAAGCCGTCCAACAGTTCCGCGCACGCCTGGCCTGGAGTTGGTCTTAAAACCAGGCGATCCGCTGCGTCATCCGTACTATCCGCGGTTGCGGCCACTGCCCGAAAATCAACGCCAAAATTTCTTTGAGTAGATCGCTAATCAGCAAGTCGTGAAGCAAGAAACGCTGCAAAACGTGCAGGGTCTTCGAGCGGGCCAAAGTGAGAAACCTCTGGCCATTCTTCGTAATGCCCATGGGGGAGAAGCGAAGCAATTTGTTCAGAAATAGCTGATGGTTGATATTGCTGTGGAGCGCTACCGAGTATCCACGTAGGTGTTGCAATGTTTGCAAGTTGGTTCCACGTTTCATGAATGCCACCGGTGTCGTACGTGCGTGCTTCGTGTTCGGGGTTGCACTTCAGTGAAACACTGCCGTCGGGTTGCGTGGCAAAGCCGTAGTCAACGTAGGCATGCAGCGCATCGGGGTGGAATGCATTCATGGGTGGCTTTGAAGAAAAGTTGGTGAATGCTTCTTCGCGTGTAGGGAATGATGCACGGCGCTTGCGTGTTGCTGCAGCAAGTGGGTTAGGTGGCATGTCGGCGGGGCGAAAACCACTTTGCGGGAAAACAATGGGTTCGAATGCGGTGATGCCGGCAAAGAGTTCTGGGTTTTTCACGGCGGCCATGAGCAGTGTTGCGCCACCCATGGAATGACCAGCAGCCCATAGTGGAGCGTTGTTCACATGTGTGGCGAGGTATTGCACTACTGCTGTTGCGTCTTCGCCATATGCAGGCCAGCGCACTTGCCAGTCGTGCGGAACAGTGGAGTCGCCATAACCGCGGTAGTCGAGTGCCCAGCAGTCGAATGTTCCTGCAAGGTGTTGCGCAATGGGAAGCCAGCAGTGGCCATGAAAACCCGTTGCATGCGAGAGCAACATGATGGGAAGAGTTCCTGCAGTGGTGTCGCTGAGGTGATGCAGTGCGAGTTGCACGCCATCGGTTGATGGCACGGTCACGGTGGTTGACATTTGTTACTTCTCTTTTGTTGGTTTTGGTTCGCGCGGCAAACCAAGAAGACGTTCACCAATGATGTTGCGTTGCACTTGGCTAGTGCCACCTGCAATGCGACCACCAGGTGCCGAGAGCATGCCCAGTGCGTCGTTGCCTTCCAGCATTGCTGATGCACCAGAAAGATCGCCTCGCAACATGGCAGTGTCGAACATCATTTCGGTAATGCCAAGCTTCATGAGTGACGCAGCAGTGGAAGCCTCGGGGCCTTGGCGCTTGCCCATTGCTTTGAATGCATGACCGCGCGATAAGAGTTGTGCGAGGCGGTCGCGTTCAATGGGGTTGAGTTCACGGTTGTTACCCAGAGCCGCCATCGATTCCAAGCGACGCTCTAAACCAATCACGCTGGCACCAATGTGGCCGCGTTCACTGGTGAGCACTGCCATGCCTACGCCCCAGCCGCCATGCAATGGGCCAAGAAGGGAAGTGGCGGGAAGGTGCACGTCGGTGAAGAACACTTCATCGAATTCCGATTCGCCGGTCATTTGTTTGAGTGGGCGTACTTCAATACCAGGAGTGTCCATGGGGCACAAGAAAAAGGAGATGCCTTCGTGTTTTGGTGCGTCGAAGTTGGTGCGCGCCATGAGAATGCCCCAGTTACTGTAGCGACCACCGCTGCACCACACTTTTTGACCATTAATGATGAAGGTGTCGCCATCGAGTTCGGCTTTGGTCGACAAGCCACCTAAGTCGCTGCCGGCACCAGGCTCGCTAAAGAGTTGGCACCATACGTGTTCAGCAGCGAGGCTCTGGCGCAAGTGTTGCGACTGTTGTTCAGGTGTTCCGAATTTCATAATGGAACCACCAGCAAGTACAAGGCCCACCATGTTCAACACAGGTGGAACACCGTGCAATGCGCACAGTTCGATCCATGTTGCAGTGTGTGTAGAAGTGAGGCCTTGTCCGCCGTGTTCAACGGGCCAGTGAATGCCTGTGAAGCCTGCGGCATGTAAACGAATTTGCCATGCCTTGCCAGCATCGATGAGATGCGGTGGGCAAATGGCACCGTAGTCACGAGGAGCGTGAGAAGCGTTGTCGCGCAGCCAAACTTCGGCTCGTGAACGAAACGCTTCCACGCTCTCTGACATGGTTACTTCAATTTCTCGAAGAAGGCGCCTGTTTCATCGGCCAAGTTTCCTGGCACGAAGTAGCCGTCTTGGCTCATGATGGCATCCCAGTTGTCGCGCAGGTCTTCAAGTGTGTGACCAGGCTTGGTGTAGCCCTGTGTTTCACCAATGAAGACATTGGCAACACGACCGCCGCCAACGCTGAAGATGTTGCCGCTCACTGGGCAATCTTCGTGCGCCAACATGGCAACGATCGGAGTGACCTGTTCTGGCCCCAGCTTGTCGGCAAGGTTGCCCATGAGTGTTTCGGTCATGCGGGTGAGTGCAAGTGGTGCAATGGCATTCGCCTTGATGTTGAACTTTGCACCTTCAACGGCAAGCA
>Ga0194045_1000618_pt1 | contig 11702 bp, 8 predicted proteins | sample JunL6211m_MetaG_FD_161686 | JGI IMG/M metagenome (GOLD analysis project Ga0194045, IMG submission 161686) | Anoxic zone freshwater microbial communities from boreal shield lake in IISD Experimental Lakes Area, Ontario, Canada - Jun2016-L626-11m | ecosystem: Environmental > Aquatic > Freshwater >...
TTTGGCGATCGCGGCTGAATGCGCCAAACTTGCTTATCGCGGTGAAGCGCCCAGCCTTTTGCGATCTGTCGGAACCGACATTGCACAGATTCGGAGCAAGGTGCTCGCGGCTGCCATTCGCGAGGGGGACAAGTCCGTCGAAAAGGTCGTGCGTCAATCGGCACAAACCGTCGGATATGCCGTGGTCAATTTAGTACATATGCTGTGCCCAGAAATCATCGTGCTAGGTGGCGGACTAGTCGAAGCGTTACACGAAATCTATCTCGAAGAAGTGATCCAAATCGCAAAGAATAACGTGCTTCCTTGCTACAACGATATGTTCGAAATCAAGATGGCAAAACTGGGAGATGATGCAGGTGCAATGGGCGCGGCCGTCTGGGGAAAACAACACGCCAAAGTCAAGGATTAGGATCGCTCGAGTAACAAGTGACCAGCAACTTTCGGTCCTGTTTGGCTTTTTTCATCGCGAATTTGAGAATTGCCCGCGCTTGAATTATTATCACTATTTTGAGTACTATTTTGAGTTTCCTTCCGCTAATGACGTAGAGTTGAAAGTTCTGCTGTAGTCTTGTAGATGCCAATTTTGAAGGGAGGGTTCGGGAAATGGGCTCGAGATTTCTATGTTGGATTGGCTTGTTGCTGGCGACGATTGCCGGGCAGGCCCAAGCAGGTTTCCTCAATGGCAGTTTTGAGAATGGTCTGACTGGTTGGCAAACCGCCGTAACTGGTGCTGGCACCGTGAGTGTTGTAACTTCGTACAGTAGTTACAATCCCGTTCAAGGAGCCTTCTTTGCTCAGATTACGGGAGGGACCGCCGACGTTTATCAAACGCTGTCACAAACCTTCACCGCCAGTGCGGGCGAGACGCTTAAAGGATCTGCGTTCTTTATGACATTAGATTATCTTCCATTCAATGATGATGGTTATGTGCGGCTCACTCTTGGAAACGAAGTTCTCTTTCAGAGTAGCGTTGGAGCCCTTGGTAATACCAATGGCAATTCTAGCGGGACTGCTTGGACGCCATTTTCGTATCTCTTTGTTAGTAGCGGCACCTACACGCTTGAGGCCGGCGTAATAAACCGGCTTGACTTGCTCGCGGACTCTGTGCTTGGGATTGACAATGTTCAACTCCAATCAGCTCAGACAGTTCCCGAACCAGCAACCCTAAGCTTGTTGGGTATGGGTTTAGCGGGCTTGGCGTTCGCTCGTCGCAGGTTCTCGAACACGAATCGATCCGACAAGTTGATTTGACATTGTCGTTTTTCTGCAATTCTTTTTAGAAATACCGCCGTAACGAATTGCAACCTGAACAGGCAAATTTCCGAGATGCGCGGCGGTGTGATAGCTGTTGAAAATGGCGTTACGACAAGCTAGTTCTCTAGGCGAGACGATATGGCCCGCACAAACCGTCCGTGTGCAAAGTACAATATCAACGACCCGACGTTTTCCATCCTAAGCATCCCCTAGCCAGCCTGCCTGTTGCTGCTACCGTGTCTCGCCTTTCGCGGCGATCTTTGATTTCGTCTTACGGTCAAGTTCCGGGTTTGTTCGGCTTGCCGAGACACTTCACGACGCCGATCGGCTTTGTTGGCAGTAACTCGAATTTCGGTTTGTCATGGTCAAGGTTGACGCGCTTCGGGAGATAGTCCGATTTTTTGAGCCCTTCGATGTAGGCTTGGATCTCTGGCTTAACTTTCCAGACTTTCAACTGCCCTGGGCATTGGATGCCGGTTTTGAAGCGGCGAGCGTTTGCAAGGAAGAACGAATACGGTGCCATGGCCCATTCAGCGTACTCCACATCAAAGCCGGCTTCGATGATCGCATCCTGCTTTTCTTCGTAGCTCCATTTCGGATCTATTTGCATGCATCCGATGACGTCGACAAGTCCGACGATCGCTTGCGAGTAAAAGAATTCGTGCCCAGGTACGCAAGCCTGATGATCCGGGTTCTCCAATGCGTAGGAGACTTCGTCGTATTCATTAACGGCAGTGTCTACGTCTTCCGCAAGGGTCGAGTCGTCTGAGCTTGTATGCATCGCAAGCGTTAGCGGATAGGGGAACGCCTTTTCTTGCCAAGGCCATGGCCGGATCTCGCATGTTTTGATCCCCATGCAATGCAGCGACGCCCATGGCTCGCGGACAGTGATGGCGCGAAGGATGCCGTCAGGGAGTTTGTGGATTTTCATTTTCATTTGATTGACTTTCGATGGTGTGATTGATGCATCCCCGGCGTGAAATACTCCGGGGAAAATTATAGCACGATGCTACATTGCGATCCTGATGTCTGCTTTCGCAAAGTGCTGGAGGTCGTCCGTATCCTTGTACATTAGGAACATACGCCGCGCTCGACATGTTTGGCCGATCCGAGCGGAATTGCGAGCCCCTGAATCGATTCTGAACGCGATAGAGACCCCATACAACGCCAGAGCGCGGGCCATCGCCACAATCCGCACTGCGTTGGGGCTGATGACTTTGCAACGGGCGAAGCATGGGAAGTTCCGTACGTGTTCACTGCGTCGCGTTTTAAGGTTGAGTCTGACGCCCACAGTGGCCAGTTGTTTCGTAGTCCCATCCCGACCGGAAAATGGTGCTCACTCGCTTCGGTGGATTGGAGTAACTTTCGATCCTCATCGCCATGCGAGTTCACCAACAATTGAACGGCGGACTCAAATCTGACTCAATCGAACTGAGCACCGACGAGCAAAGCGAGTAAATGCTGCGGTTAAGCTGAATTCGCGAGGCGGGCGAAAGGGAGGATGGGATCGATGGATTTCATTCTTGAGGGCGTTGATTGCGGTGTTGGAGTCGGGCTTGGGTCATGCGCTCGCGTAAGCCACCTTGTTCGATGAATTCCTTTTCCAAGGTCTTCAGTTGTTGATCCAAAAGATAGTTGGTTTGGTGGATCAGGCAAATTGCAATGTTAGCAATCACTTCGTCGGATCGTGTTTCCACAAAATTGCGATATGACTCGTAGTCTTGTGGCGTCCGGCGACCGAGATCACGCACATACATTGCCTCTTTGGATCCCTTTTCCCAAATCGACTTATCACGGACTCGAAGATAGTCGCGGTAATCGGCCAGCAACTCTTCCAGACTTGCACGAGCAACGTTGGTTAACTTGATTTCGGTTTCCTTGGAAGTCGTTCCGGCTTTACTCCCTTCCAAAATGTTCTGCTTGCCCGAACGTGCCGATTGAATCATTTGATCCACAGTGCGGTCACCTCGCGAAAGATACTTGTGGGCAAATCGAAACGTGATGTCGTAAACGACTTCAGCTTTCTGGAATGACAATAGTGTTTGATAGTCACCACGAGGCTGGATGATGCGATTGGGAACCGGGGATGATGGCAAAGGAGATTTATGGGAAGAATGGGAAACATGATTTTCATTATTCCTGTTATTCCCATCACTCCCACGGCGTTGTGGCTGGCCGGTCATAATGGCCCTCGAATTGATTGCAGCACTTCTGCGCTCTCAGCGTCCAGCGTCCAGCGACGCGATTTCGTCCATGATGTCCTGCGGACTGCGGTGCGCGATCCACAGGGTTTTCTAGATAGAGGCGGGAGCCATAGGACTATGCCATGTCTCGGTACAGGTCTTTACTTGGGATTTTTTGCAATCGGTGTTTCCTTGTCCCCATTGCGAAGGAATGGTTCGCGTTCTTGAACTCCCTTGGCGTTGGCGATCTCGCGAATCCAGATGTTTCGAAAGCGAACTGGATTCCCGTGGTCCTGAATGGAAATTGGCCCTTTGGGGGAGTGTGCCTTGTATTGCGGCGGTCGGTTAAAGGGTGTGTCGCCGAGCAATGGGAAATGGTTCAAGATCAATACACCGTTATGAACAGCAGTGATGTAGGCTGGTGATTCCAACGATCCATCCTCTTTGAATCGAGGCCCAGTCCAAAAGATGTCATATGCGTTCCACTCACCAGGCTTGCGCATCGCATTCGCCATCGGCGGTGTTTGCTTGTAAATCGAACCCGCTTGGCCGTCAAAGTAGGTGAGGTTGTCGAACGAATCAAGAACTTGCAATTCGTATCTTCCCATCAGGAAAATGCCGCTGTTGCCACGCCCTTGTCCACTGCCGGCTGCCGGTGTCGGCGCAGACCACTCAACATGCAATTGGCAATCTCCAAACTCTTCCTTGGTTGTAATCTGTGCTTTGCCGCAAATGGCCACGCCGTCCTTTACAACCCAAGTGTCCGCGTTCTTCCATTGCGAAAGATCTTTGCCATCGAAGAGTTTGACAGCATCCGAGGGAGCGTCCGAATCTCGAGCGCCAGGTGCAATAATCGCCGGTGCAGTCCATTTAATCCCGTTAAGATACTCTTGGGAGAACGCGGACGATGCACAAGCAAACGTGATTGCCATCGCAGCCAGCCGCTTTGAGGATTGCGCAGACAAGAAGAATTGAAAGGGTTTTGCAAACATACGTTACGGCAACTTTCGTAGGGAGGATTGATAACACGCCAGAGTACCTGGCGAACCAAAGAACTTACCCCTAATATTGTAACTTAAAGGCGTCGTTTCAACACTTAGGGTCGAGGTCGTCGATCAGCGGCCTCGATTAGCCACAAAACATAACAAATCCCCAGGGCGAGCCTGGGGTGATTCGAATCCCGCCGGCCTTGTGCGGCGGTTCGTTCAGGTTTTTAGGCTAATCGATGCCTAATTGAGCAACACTTAGGCTTTGCGGATAAAATGGGCCGCATAACTTCGGACGTGCTGTCCGTTCAAGACATGGAACGTACGTAGTTGCAGCACGGTGGAGTCTGAAAAATGACTTAATGGAACATGCACCAGGGATTTTTTGAATGTTTTGGCAATCTTCTTAAGCGCAAGTCCTGGCGAGGACCAGCTCAAAACAGCAATGTGACGGCACTGCGAATGAAGGCATGCGGCCGCGACCAAGCGTTGCTCCAAGGTGACCGCAAAATCCAAACGCTCATCTTCCCAGATGTCCTCGATCACCCTAGGCGGGAATAAAAACATTGCGCCACCGTACGTTGAGACAGCTACACCGGGGCCCAACATCTCTTTTTGAAACGGCGTCGAATAAAATGCTAAAGTCGATTCTTCCTCATGCTCCGCAAACCAAGTCGCTCGCCACGAGTACTCTTGGGGGTCCGGTTCATTTTCAAACAGCATGACGGTAGCATCCAATGTGCTGACGCTCGGTGGTGCTACTTTTACATACAACGATCCGTCGTACCAATGCCGCAGAGTCTCGCGAAGGTCCAGTCCGTCCATCATGCTCGTCGTGAATTTCTCGGTCCTCGCCAAATCGGCACCAATCATCGCTTGCGCTCGCTCGACCACTCGGTTACGGAAGCTCTCGATGCGTGTGTCCTCTTCTGGCCACGAGCACTGCTGATATGGGTTCCAGCGTGTCTTCCATTTGCGTTTATCGGCCTTTAGCGGAGGGCGATTGAGTTCCAAAGAGTGCCATGTTGATGGGGAGCCAGGCAATAGATTCACCATCCGAACCACCCCTTCCGTAGGCAAGTACGCTTGATCTATCCCCATCCTCAGCGTTGGCCAAGGCAAAGGCTCATCGAACGGATAGTTCTTGGCGGCTTCAACCAAATGGGTCGTGTATTGATCTCCCAAAACTTGTTGCGAGGATCTCGCGATTGTATAAAAACTTGGCGTAAATCGTCGATCCAACAGCGTCTGGTTCCGAATGAACTTGAGACATTGCGAGAGCAGCATCGGCGTGATTTTCCGTGCTCTGTTCCCCAAGTCTGCTAGATAACTTTGTCGCGTCGAGACAAGCAGCTCTTTGATGCCGTCCACCACAATGGAAGTATCATCGTCCAGCGTTTGCCGAGCCTTTTCATAAAGCCCAGTAATGAATGGGAGTTCTCCCATCAGGAACAGCAATGTTCGGGGGTCGACAGCGTAGTTTAAGGCTGACTCAAGGGAATCTGTGGCTTCGAAAACTTGCCTGGATGGGTCCAATCGCCCCTTGGTAATTTCGTCTCGCAACCACGGCCAATCCTGCAGATCACACAATGCTACCACGTTGGAATACTTTGCCTTTAGCTCGAGTATCCGTTGAGCCATGAAAGCAATTTGGTCGATTCGTTGCGGGCTTATCGGAGCAGGGATCCCAGGTAAACACGCGGCACAAAATCTCTCAATCGTCGTTTGGCCAAGAGCAAATGGGTCCGGGACACTAGATGGTTCTTGTTCGAAAACATTCGACTCATGGCCGATAAACGCAAGCGAGGTGCGGTCCATGATCCCAAACCGAATCGCCGCAATGACGGCCTGACATGGGTCGATAGGAACGTAGGTTGCAACCTTCGTGGTCGGGACCAACTCTAACTGCTTCTCGGCGTCTTCTTCGCCATCACCTTCCTCGTACGCTTCGTCTGCGTCTTGGTCTTCGTCTCCATCGAACGTCGGCAACAGTTGCACCGCAGCGCTCGCGATCGGAAGTTGCTCTACACCCGCGAGGACAGCCGATCGAAACGAGGCCGGCAATGGAATACCGATGCAATCGAATCGATGTTCGAGTAAGTATCTTCGAACAGCCACCGCATAGGAGGCGCTCCCGTGGATCACGGGGAGCAATGTCAGCGAGCTATCAATCTGTAGTGAATTCATCGTCTCGGGTCGCAAAATGAGACAGGCTGCCACAAAGACAGTGAATTCTAACCATCCGTGTTTCGATCCAGAAGGAACAAATTGGAAATTTCATGCGTTAGTCCGTTTTCCAAGAAAGCCGCAAAATCATTCACGATGAATCGAAAGGCCAAAGCGTGGAAGCCGTTGTTGCGTCGAAAACCGATGTTTCGGCACAGTACTTGCATCCTCTGACTAGGAACTTCCAGTGATCGGAAAACGATCGTTAGTGAACTGTTCAGGTAAAGGAAAAGAAGATGATCCAATCAATGAAAAAATGGGCGAGCTTAGGTGCGATGGTTATCGGCGTGTCGTCGCATGGTGCAGTTCAAGCACAAGGTTTTGCAAGTGGCCCCGCGATCGCCGCTCCAGTTGCAAATTGGTCGTACCTCAACCATTCAAGCACCGCAGCCGAGGGGGCCATGCGAGGCCAGGCCGCAGTCATCAGTGCAGCAGGGCAGAATACCTACATGAGTAGCTTGGCTTCGATCAACTTTGAAGAAGCGTACAAGCGGGCGATCGAAAACAGCGTCGCTGTGACCAAAGCGTATTACGAGCGGCGGGAAATTCGGGAAGAATTCATGAAGAAATATGGTCCAAGGCCGTTCGTCGGGGAAGCCCGACGTAAAGCCATCGAATACTACCAGCCCAAGCGTTTATCGGCCCAAGAATTCAATTCTCAAAAGGGACATATTGCTTGGCCGCATATTCTTCGACAAGAACAGTTCACTGCAATCGTGACCGAAATCGATGCACTGTTCGCATCGCGAGATGCAAACAACAGTGGCGATGGAAGCTTGACGCAACGTCAGATCGCGCAGCTTTGCCATTCGCTGGATGGAACCTTGAAGGAGAACATTGGTCGTGTCACAGCAGATCAATACATCACATCCAAGGAATTCATTCGATCGGTGGATCTAGAAGCAAAAACGTCACTTCCCTCCGAATTGACACCCGAGCCTGCAGGGGCTGCCGAGGAGATCGAATTGGACCCGGCCTCAAATGAGGGAGTTGCTCCGGTCATCCAAGGTGACACAAATACGACCTTCATCGACTCTGTCCGAACACGGGTCAAGATCTAGTGAGCCTATTTGAGTATTTCTCTCTTCGGCTTTTTTAGTAGTGTGTGTGGGGTCGAGGAGAGAAAAAGCTGCCGAGGGGAGGGCATTGCGAAAGCAAAACCCCCCCTCGGTTTTTTTATGCAGTCGTGATTCAGATCAACAACGTACGGCTTGGCACAAGAGACAACTCGTTCCCAGGCTCTGCCGCTCTGCCTGGGAACGCATTGTATTGGAGGCTCCTGCCTCCCGAGTTCACAAACTAACGATGCATTTCGGCGATGCGGAGCCTCGCATGCATTGAGTTACCAGGCAGAGCCTGGTAACTAGCTACTAGCTAAATTGCACATTGCAGCAAAACTTGCAATCCGTGCCCTAGCTTTGCTCAGCCATGTCCATCGCTGCTTCGAGTTTGCTCCGAGGTGGTACACCTTGAAATCGCTCCACGATTTCCCCGTTTTTAAAGAGCAACAAAGTTGGAATCGCGTTGATGCCGTAGCGTTGAGCAAGTTCCGGTTGCTCTTCAACATTGACCTTGCCGACGGAAACGCGTCCTTCGTACTTGACGGCCAGATCATCGATTACCGGGGCAATTTGTCGACATGGTCCGCACCAAGTCGCCCAAAAGTCCACGAGAACAGGCTTGTCCGCACTTAAGACCTGGGAGTCAAAGCCATCTTCTGTAAATTCTGCTGCCATAATGATCTTCCTCTCAAATTGCGATTCGTGTTTACGACGAGTTTCTAACGGTTCTTTCGACCAGCGAATGTTTATCGCTGTCAATATATCTAAACCGGATTACTCGCACACTTTAGTGCACGAATCGTGCCGAGCCAAGTGACCAACCCAAGGATTTAGTCTTCGCTCTTGCCGTCGTCGCTCATTTTTACGATTTTTGGGTCAAAGCGAGCAACTATTTCAACGAGATCTTGTTGTTCCGACATGACTTGGTGGATGTCTTTGTAAACGCCTGGAACTTCATCTGCACCTGCGGACAGAATGTGCACGCCCTGTGCGAGCAAATTCTGTTGAATCGGTTTAAAACGAAACTCAGCCCGGGCTTTGGTTCGACTCATACGACGCCCCGCTCCGTGGGCTGCCGAGTGAAACGAAGCATCGTTACCTAGCCCGCGAACCACAAACGCCGGAGTTGCCATCGAACCCGGAATAACACCTAACACGCCACGCCCAGCCGGCGTTGCACCTTTGCGGTGAACGATCAACTCGCGACCCAGGTGATTCTCTTGCCAAGCAAAGTTATGGTGGTTTTCGACACCCGCTACGATTCGACTCTTGGCCAGTTTGATCACCGATCGATGGATAATGTCGTGATTGGCAGCCGCGTATTCCCCCATCAAATTCATCGCCTGCCAATACTCTTGCCCCGCTTCACTCGCCATATCCAACCAAGCAAGTCGCCCAAATTTCTGATATCGCTTTGGCAACCGCGACTGTGCGATCGAACTATACGTGCTGCACACTGCGGCTCCCGTTCCACGGCTCCCGGAATGACTCATCAATGCCACATATTGACCGGGATCAAGACCCAGATCGTCGCTGCGTTGGTTCAGGCTCAAAATGCCGAACTCGACAAAATGATTCCCTGAACCACTCGTCCCAAGTTGCTTTCGAGCTTTGTCTTTGTGCTCACGGGTGACGCGCGAGACAGACCAGTCTAAATCCAAGACCGAATGATCGTGCGGTGTCTTAAATGCACTCCCGATACCGAAACGCGTGCCATTTTCAAGAGCGGTCTTGAAGCGATGGACATCCGTGCTCAGTTCGTTCGGGTTCGCCTCAATGACAGACAGCTTCATCCGACAGGCAATATCAACACCAACCGCGTAGGGCACAATCGCATCTTGAAGTGCGAGCACCCCGCCGATGGGCAGTCCATAGCCGATATGTGCATCGGGCATCAATGCCGCTCCGACGGCCATAGGCAGCCTGCAAGCTTCTCGCATTTGTTGGTGTGAACCATCTTCGATTTCAGTCCCCCAAGTCTTATACGGAATCGGTTCCTGTTCGGGATACCCTGGTTCTTGATTCAAGGAGACAATTTCGACTGCCAACCGACCGAGCGCCGGGTCTGTTACGTAAGCTTCCGGTGTCGCGACGCAAGAGGCCAACGTCAGCTTGATTTCCCGATTTCGCTGTTCCTGTGCAGACAAAGCCTGGATAGCTTCAATGGCCAACGGAATGGCAGCTTCGGGAATTCCAAGTTCGATCAATTGTTTTGTTCTCATGGATCAGATGACAGACTTGCTCAAGAAAGGTTCATGCGAAATGTGAGCCCGTTGGACTATTGAATAACGCGGGTTCGGTTGCGTCCTACTCATTTTGCAATTGTCGCCTTAGTAATTCAAAGACTTCGGGTGTGATGCTCCCGTAATCGGACCAGCCCGCATCCTCTGCCATGTTCGAATCGGCTCTCGATATTGACCTCAACGGAAGTACATCAAGAAATCGCTCACCCCAATCGTAACGGTCTAGTCGATGTGATGGTATCGACTCTCTCCATTGGCCATTCAACCGCTCGGTATCTTGCTGACCATAACAGTAAGCCTTGAGTCGTATGGACGGTATCGGTGGACTGCTTGGGCCAGATGGATTTGGATAGAACAACGCAAGCTCATCCGCTTTCTCCCACGACTGCTTGGTCCCAATCGTTTGCCATGGCAAGATCCCATCGGCACCTCGACACCAACTGTCCCAAGCCCATGCAACACTCTGTACGTTGCTCGCCCCTATGGGATTGCTGCTGCCGTATACCATGACGGTCTGTCCGTTTCGTAGTTTCCGATCGAGCACAATTCGCCGATACTCTCGGAACGCAGATTGTGAGACAACGTTGTAATCAAGCAATCCGTCCAAGGTGGTACGCTCCCATTGAGGTCGAGATATGTCACATCGATACAGGACCGTCGACTTGCGATGGGACCGGGAATAGCCTGCCTCGAAGGCCAAACCAAAGTATCTCAGCGCCAAGTAATCCTGAAAGTTAGCAGGCTCATCCAGCAACCAAGGCGATGAGCCTCGCGACCAACCTCGCTTTTTGAAGTCTACTTTGTTGTTGAGAAATACCTGAAATCGAGTCTGAAGCCAATTTTTGCTTTCGACATGCTCGACAAAGTCGGAAACCGTTTGCTCCCAGGTTTGCCTATACGAAGCTGGAAACGCTTCGTCCGCCCAATAGCTGCCGTTGTAATTCCCCGCCATAGGCAACGGCCAGTTTTCGTGCATAGGAAAATAGAAGCACTCAATCGGAGTTTTTCCTCTGGGCAAGTCTGCAAACGCTTCGCCCGTAAACAAATCGCCGAAACGACCATCCCAAGCCGACCAATCCCAGCCTTGACCTGTGCCCCTGGGCGCCAACCCTTCGGATACTCTTCCATTTTGGTAGTAAGGAACGCGATTGACAACCACGCGATGTCGTTGCCCCAACCGATAGTAGTCGCGATCATTCGTCGGCAAGTCATAGCAATTCATTTCGGGCAAAAAGCTGAGCTTGTCTGGTATCGTACGGCTCCCCACTTTCACACGCAACGACACGGAACACGTGCTTGCGCCCGAGCGCAATTCCAGTTGTCCCGTGTATTCTTTAGGAGGAGTTCCCGCTGGGACATACAGTTCGATCAGCCAAGCACCGAGTTTCGGTGAACGCTTTGAGGTTTCTAGCAAAACTCCTTTTGCCAAACGATCCTTTTCCCCAATCGGGATGAGCGGATCTGCGATCGGTCCCGATGGGGAATCGACAACCTCGTAACGCGAGGCTTCGATGCGTATCCCTGGAATGTCCGCAAGGGTGCACTGGAGCTCGACTCCCTGCGCCGGTTCTTGGATCGCAAGTTGGAAACCGACCCAAGCGCTTCGGCAAGTCGACAATTCAATCGTACTTGTTTTGGCATGCCACAGCGCATTCTCCGACAGATAATTTGGCCGATTCGGCGGAACGATTTGCCCTGTCGTTGGAATGAGCTGATCGAGTGGATCGATGACGGCCACTTGCATATTTG
>Ga0194045_1000619_pt1 | contig 11697 bp, 26 predicted proteins | sample JunL6211m_MetaG_FD_161686 | JGI IMG/M metagenome (GOLD analysis project Ga0194045, IMG submission 161686) | Anoxic zone freshwater microbial communities from boreal shield lake in IISD Experimental Lakes Area, Ontario, Canada - Jun2016-L626-11m | ecosystem: Environmental > Aquatic > Freshwater >...
CCCCCCCCCTTGTTCCTCGCTCTCTTTAAATAACAGCTACTAAACAAAGGGGGAGGTACGTAACTATTCGGCTCTATTTATCTCTAATAGTCATTAGGCACTTTTTTAATAGTGATATAACCTATTGCGGGTATGAACACCGCTTTGTCTAAAATCAATTTAGCGGGAAATTTTCTACTGCCGTAAGCAATCTTAGCTTGTTCAATAGTGCTATATTCCTGTTTATCCCTTTGTGGTTTACCGCCCGAATGATTAATTGCGATTATTTTCATTTTATTTGTTTTTAATTGTTAAAAAATTATTTGTGGTTTTATGATTTAAAAGATGTAACATAAAAATCACAATCACCCGCAATTGTCGACGGTACTAATAAATTAATCAAATAATTAGTGTCATTATCTTGCGCCCAAAAACCACCTTTTAAAACTTCTGCTGAATTTGAACTATTTGCAGGTATAATCGATACCAATACGTTACCTGTTGAAGGGTCAACGGGCAATGTAAAGGAAGTATCACCTATACCGATTGAAACAGTAAAAACATTGTACCCAAAATTTTCTATAAGGGCGATTGTTCCCGTTCTATTCGGTAATGACCAATTATAATTATCTGCAAATTCAGACGTGATTAGATTGCTAAGGTAGTCGGGTTGCTGAAAAGATAAAGACTGACTACTACCATCGGCTGCCGTTTTTATTGCTACTGCTGTTTGGCCATCATCGGAAGCGGATGATATTGCGCTGCCATTTGTCGCAGTTATTTTTGTTGTAGTCGTGTTTCCTGTGTCGCAAACCTGTTGTAGTGTTGGATTCATATTTATTGTTGCTATTTTTAAAGCAAAGCCACCGCTTCCGTCTGGGGTGGTTACAGCGTCAAGTTGATTGTTGTAGTAAGGTCCAATGGGCCTGCCGTCTACTAATTCTGGAGTGTTCATTCTGGAAGTTGATTTACATAGTTAATAATACCGTTTAGGTTTTCGTTTCGGGCAGACTGGGAAAGCCAACCAACATCTTGAAGTTGAGATTTAAGGAAAGTCAATAAATCCTTTCCCGTTTTCTGCTGAAAAGCATAGGCCAAATCTGATACTTGCGATTTATGTTTTATCGTTTTGAATAGCTGTAAAAGTGGTGCGCCTGTTTCGGGGAAGATGCGCCAAAAACCGCCCGTGTCCGTGATTTGCTTTATCATGCTATCCTTTGTAGCTCCTTTTAGTAAAGATATTTTCTTACCTGCGTTAATTCGGGATAGCGTATATTCTGCGCTCCACGGGTCTTTAGTTGCGGGTGTGCTATCCCTTTTTTCAATGGCCTTATCCACATTCTTCGCCTCTGTTCCTGCCCCGAAAATATCCCCTACATGGCCTAGGCCATCACCGATACCTTTTACCATTTTATAGACAATAAACAGCCCGATAATAACAGCTGCGAGTATTGCCATGTCTTTATATTCCTGCTTCATTACTGATTGATTATTAAGAGTGAGACAATGAGAAGTACTACAAGCGAACCTGCCGCAATTGTAACGGGAAAGGGTATTTTGCCTATATACTTTTTTAGTGTTGCTGTCCATGAATTTAGGCCATGAGTGTAATCATCAAGGGGTGCGGTAAAGTAGCCCGATTTTTTCAGTCTTAAAGCAAAGTCTGCAACATTGTTAGCATCTAACGGTTTGGTCTTATAGCCGCCTATAATGTTAGTGTAACGATTCGCCCAACTTTCAACGGTATCGAAGCCCGAATAGTTGTTACCTTCTGGCGATTTTATCCCGCTATCATATTCACCTTTTACAATCTTTCCTTTAGGATTCCATTTAATACCCGACATATTTAGTACGTCAGACACATGCGAATTAAAACCTCCTGTTTCGTGCGCCACCTGAAGCATAAGTAAGCCCAATTTATTAACTGGCAAACCTTTTTCTTTTACAACTTTTTCAAGAGCCTGTGCGATTGCAATGCCTTTATTTATTTGGTCTGTTGTCATAAAATAAAATTAGCAACCTTACGGGGCTGCGGTTAAAAATTAGGCGATTGCTTCGCCACCTGTGTTGCTGCCATCGCTTGCAAGTATCAAACCTGCACCTGTTAGTATTCCTGTGCCTGTTGTAGCGTCTATATTTCCTTTGCAGGATAAGACACTAATAACTATTGTTACAAGGCCCAAAAGGGTAGTTTTCCAGTTCTTAAAAATGTGTTTCATAAGTCATTTTGTTTTTTGAATTGAAGAATAATAAAGTCCATTTTTGTTTCAAGGCGAATCAGCCTTTCATTTTGTCGTTTTGCTTCGTGCATCTCGTCAAGTAGCGTTTTAATCTGAGCTTGTAAAGTGCCATAAACCACGCCCACGCTGATAAGAGATACAACCAATGAAACAAACATTTCCAAATGCTGATTAATGAATTGCATCTGCTTCTTTTAGCGAGTTAAACAATCGCACTATCCTTTCTTTGCTCTGCGCTCCATTTCCCAAAATCATAGATAGAGCGTAAAAAGCTTGCGAAGCATTGTAGCCCATTTGCAAAAACATTTTAAGCGCAAATAAATCTACCTTCCATTCCGTAGCGTAGAACAGATGCCCGTACTCATGCAAAAGAATAAAAAGACGAACCTGTTTCGGGTAGCGGTAAAATTTCCTACCTACTTCAATCCTTGCGGGAACTGCATTTGTGAAAATTCGTGCCGGTGAACCTGTAAGCATTGGGTTATGAACTACAACTATATCCTTTACTCTAAATCTTTCAGGGATGGCAAGTTGTATAGTATCTCCATTTGTCTTAACTGGGCCATTGCAAAAATAATCACACTGGGTGTTTGCTGTGTATGTGTCGGGGTGCAGTATATTCACATTTAATTCATGTTCACCTTTGGGAATGGTCCTTATGTGGTATATACTGCCATCACTGGCAAGCATAGAAAAAACGGACGCAGGCCCGTTAATTTTTACCGTGTAATTTCCTGCGTCCAATTTCTTAACCATGTGATTTTTTGCCGATTAGATAGCCAACAAATACAATTGCTGCTGCGCCTAATATTATCCAAACAATATTATCCTTTAGAAATTCTTTTTTCTTCTGGGTTTCAATGTCTTTCACCAATCCTTTAATCCCTTCATTTAACACGCTTGCGGGGCTTTTCTTGTCTTTTTCCGTGTTGGGCTTGGTTAGTAGTCCTTTAATATCGTCCTTGTCAACCTTGCCACCTGAAATTAACTTTGCGCCCAATTTTACCGCACCTGCAAGGAAAGGCAGGAAGTTATCCGCTTCACCGTCATAAGATGACATTTCAGCCTCTGCGCCTATTATTTCGGCATGTGCTTCGTCCTCTGTTGGGTTGCTAAGGTCTTGCACGTCTTTACCTTCGTCAGTGTCCTGTGCTACTTTTTGCATAGGGTCAACTGGTGGTGTTGTTTTTTCTTCTTCTTCCTTATCACGGGTGTTAGCCTCGTCTAAGTTCTTTTGAAGTTTTGCCTCCCGTACATCTTCCCGCAATGCCCTGCGTTTTTCTCTCCTGTCCCACTTTGCTTTTCTGCGTTTTTTCCTGCGGGCTTTTCTTTCCTTGCTGTCGAAAATAAAGTTGTCTGCATCGTAACAATTTTCACCGTAGTAATTCTGTACGCCTTGTACCTGTGCATAGCGTAGTTTTGCCACCTGCACGCACAAATCATCTACATTGTTCGCTGGCTTCCTTCCACGACTTGTTACATATGCCCGCAACTTGTCTATCATTTCGGGATTGTTGCGAAGGAAGTTTCTGCAAACTTCTTCTATATCCATCCCCGAAACTTCCGCTTTTCTTTCGAGTGCATTTTCAAAGGTTGTTGCACCCGCTAACAGTCGGTGGCCTGTTGCCCTGCGTGAAGGGGCTGCGTTTACACGGTCTTTGTGCGCCTGTATTGCAAAGTTTTCCGCTTCGCTATCGTAATCGTCAAAGCTATCGTAATCGTCGAAGCTATCCCCTTTTTGCTCCTCGAAGCAATCTTCAACAAATTCGTCAAAATTATCTGCTGCGCTTTCGTTCATAAAAAATTCTATATTTTCCATTTTAAAAAATTGGTTTGTTAAACAAAAAACGGACGGCAGTATATGCCGCCCGTTTGCTTAAACTGCGTTAGCAGGTTATTACATTGCGCTACGTGTGTAGTTTCCAATGAACATGTTTATGAGAAGCACGTTAGAACCTCCGCTACCTGGCGCCATTGTGTAGAACAGTCCTTTTTCAGCATCAATACGTATAGGAGTCGGAACGTCTATAAGTAAAGATTGAAACTGATCGGGACGGAAGAAAGAAGAAACAGAAATAGTGTTACTCTTAGTTGCTCCTAAGAATGTTTTTTCCTTCCACTGTATGTCCTGGTTAATCTGGTCAGACTGGCTAAACTTCATGCGCATTTTGTTTATGCGGAAAGAACCACGTTCAGAGTATTTCACAAGGCTGCGGTATGGGATTTGCTTGCATGATATAGTACATGCGTCACCTGCGGCATCGGTATATATAAGGTCTCCCGCTTCGTTCCAGTATGCAGTTATTTGCGTGCCTGCGCCTGTTACTTCATTGTAGCCAATGCCGTAAACGGTTAGATCTTCTGCACCTGTGTTTGCACTATTTCTAACCTTTATAACACGGGCAGAAAGTGCGGGAAGCAGGCCGGGGTTACTTGTTCCGTTCATAAATTCGGCAATCGTATTTTGAGCGTTGAAAAGTTCAATATTCAATGCGCCCGCTTGCGCATGTGTGATTGTTATATCAAACTGTGCGTCTGGTGTTTTCTGCGCTTCATGCCTGCGGGCTGGAGATGTTTGTACACGTGTGCCTGCTGCGCCACCTATGCCACCCATGCGGGGCTTTGGTGCTGCATAATTGTCAACTTCTGGGTCGTACATATCCCCATCTGGGTCGTAGTTAGAAAATGCAGCCCTGTTTAATTCCTGAAATGCGTCCATGCTTTAATTTTGTTTTTTGATTAAAAAATAATTTTTCTTTTCTTGTGCCTTATGGCTTTTTAGTTATCATAGCCTTAAGCCATTTGTCATAAATTACAACAATTACCAGTGCTACAACTGCGATTTTCAAATACTCTTTCATTTCATTAAAAATTTATGGTTAAAAAATAAATGTCTTGCAAACTTCAAAAATGTTTTTCTAATTGCAATAAAGTACTTTACTTTGCACTAGATTAAATTATTTCACAGTAAAAATATAGGTCATGGCAAAGAAGACTATTTCGGTACAGATGGAGCCCGAACAATTAGTAACACTTAACGAAGTGATGCAGGCAACGGGTATAGATAACCCACAAGTTCATATTCGGCTGGCAATCAGAAAATATCTTTCAATCGAGCACGAAAAAATATCCGATTTTGAATTAAAGAAAATCAGGTCTGTAAAAAGTAATAATCATTTTGCATGATAAAGCTAACGCCAGCGCAAACAGATTATGTGGAGCAATGGAAAAAATTCCTACCTAAAATGTGGCAAGTATCAAAAGGGGTATCAAAAAATATATTTATTCCTGATTTCGATTGTTCTTTGTACGCTTCCTTGCAAACGGATGAATTTTGCAGAAACAATCTTCCAGATGAAGAAGTAATTAAAAAATATTCTTAACCAAAACCAAACCAAACAAAAATGAAAAAAGGATTTGTAATTTTTCAGACAGAAAACAACAAATGGAACATTGCACCCGCAGACAGCGAAAAAGATGGGGCAGCAATTGCAAACGGACAAACGGAAGTGTTTTTTCAATCTCCCGAAGAATTAAAAACAGCAGCGGCAAAGTACCCACACATGTTTGACGACCAGATAGCAGAGTTGTGGCGCACCACTTTAACAGACGAAGAAACAAATGACTAATTAATAGTTCAATAACAACTTTCACTTTTTTAATTTCATCTTTAATTTTCAAAAACAAAAAAACATGGCAAAACAAATAGCAATAAACGAAAAAGCGGTAAGCCTGCAAACAGTAGCCGAAGTAACTAACGGCATAGACATTAACAACATGGCAGAGGTTAAGAACCTGATGCAGATGGCGAAGCAGGTAGACAACGCAGAATTAATTAAAGTTGGAGGCAGTGCTTACGCAGAGCTTGAAGAAGGCGAAACTTACATTTTTATTTACAATGGCATTATACCCAATGCAATGAAGTCGCTAAAAGCAGGAGCAACGGACGATGATTTTGTTGACGCTGTAAGCCTTACAAATGAGGCAGGAGAGGAAACAATTAACGCAGACGTAGTACTATTGTCTACCTGCAAAAAATTGGATGCAATGGGAAAGAAACCGCCATATCTTCTCAAGATATTTGTGGATGGCATGAAGGGCGAAAAAGGGAGGCAGTATAAAAACCTTCAAATCTGGTCTTACGCTAAGTAGTTATAAGTGTTTGTGAATTACGGGGGGTGTGTCTACACTCCCCTTTTTTAATCCTTAAAATTTCAGATAATGAAAAAGGCACAAAAGCAAATAAATGTATTTCATTTTTCAGCGGGGAAAAGTAGTGCAAAAATGGTGATTGACAATTACAGAGATGGTGATTTGGTTATTTTCTGCGACACTACAAGAGAACACCCGAAAACTTATAAATTCCTAAATGATTTTGAAGCGAACGAAGGTATTCCAGTAATAAGATTAACGCATGAAGGGGGGTGGAAAGGGATGCTTAAGAAAATGAATGGCATACCAAACAGGTACAGGAGAAGGTGTACTTTAGAAATGAAAATAAGGCTTGCCAGAAGGTATTTAAGAAAGCTAAAAATAAATACATATACTCAATTCATAGGTTTTAGAAGTGACGAAAAGCAAAGAGTAAAGGACTATAAAACTAGGTGGAAAACAGTATCTACAAGATTTCCTCTAAACGAATCCGAGCAAACAAAACAGTTGATAAATCAGTACTGGAGTAAAAAGAATTACAACTTAGAGATACCGCCAATACTGGGAAACTGTACACTTTGCTTTATGAAGGGAGAAGATAAAATAATTGCTATCCTTACTAACTTCCCTGAAATGGCAAACGACTGGATAAGTGACGAAAAAGAAATGGGTTATACCTATATAAAAGATAAGCCGATGGAGCAATTAAAAAATATTGCTCTGGAATTTATTTTAAAAGGAAAGGTTTTTGACCTAGACAACTTAGAGCCAAAATTTAATTGTTCATGCACATCTTAAATTCAAGCAAATGAAAGTAAGAACAGAGTTAAAAGACGGAAAGTATGTATTCCTGTACGGAAAGAAAAAGGCGAAGCCAGAGCAGGTTAAGGAGTTCATTAAAAAGAACTACATGAACATAGTAAAAGAGAAAGTAAAAGAGAAGGAGTATAGCCAATACTTAGGGCGTGTAAAGGGAGGGCATAACAGGCAAGCAAAGGCAGTAAGAACCGAAACGGGTGTATTTATGACTAAGGAAATGCAGGCGCAGATAGTGAAACAAACGGGAATTGATGTAGTAAAGTTATCAGAAAAAAGAGGATTTAAAACCGTAGACGAATTATTGAAATCGGATTTGATTACAAAACATGAATATGACGAAGCAATAGGAGCAGGCATTGAAAAAAGTTTCAACAAAACACTTGCCGCAGAAAAGGTTATTGAATTTGGTGAAAAGTTAGGGGGAAAAATATTTATTAATGGAAAAGAGGTAACTGCAAAAAATGCAGCACTACGCCTTAATAGAACATTTAACAAGCTAAAGAGGCAGTTTGGAAATCTGGAAGCCTCGGTTAAATTTCGGTACAAAGGAAGGAAGGAATTAAGAATAAATTTGCCGACAGACGGGCAGATTGAAAATGCAGGGGATGACATTTCTAAATTTCTATTTTCAGATATTTCCAAAAGGGGAGATTTTGAACAGGAAACAGACGAGGAAGGCAATATCAGCACCAACTACGATTGGTTGGACGATTGGCAGATTTACGGCAGTTAAACCATTAATACATGGCAAGAAAACCCGCAAAGGCAAAAACATTATTTGTTGAGGATAACTATAAAAAATATTTAAAATTATGTGCCGCATCAGGTCTCCCGTATAAAATAATTGAAAGTAATTACACGCTATCCATTGAAAGCGATTTTTGCAATGTTACATTTATGCAGAATGTGATGAATAAAAAAGCATTTATAGCTGGTGCAATGATTAAGCGTGACATTAAAGAAACAGGCTTAGAGCCTCCAGAATTTGATGCGGGGGAAATGAGTTATTTTAATTTTGCCCCAATACCTGAAATAATTAATTGCGGCAAAACGATTTATAACATAGACATTAAATCAGCCTACGCAAATGTTTTGAATAATCATTCATTAATTCAGCCGAAAACATTTAACTACATGAAAACCTTAATTAAAAAAGACAGGCTTGCATGTGTGGGAATGTTGGCAAGTTCCAAAGATATATATGAATGTGTAGGTAATGAGGAATTAAGCTACATAAACGAAACAAAAGATACAAAGAATTGGTTTTATTTCTGTGTGGAAATGATTAATAAAATAATGGAAGAAATAAGGAGAAAAATAGGCAGCTTTTTATTTTATTGGGTAGATGGGGTATTTTTTGAGAATAAAAAAGATGCGGATTTAATAATGAATATTTTGGACGGTTTAGGCTATAATTATTCTTTTGAAATTTGCACCGATTTTAATTATTCGGATGATGGCAAGCAACAGAAATTGACCTATTATAAAGCAGATGGAAAATTAAAAGTATTAACCCTACCGAAAAAAAATAATGAAGTGGATAAATTTCTTTTAGAATTTTTGGGGATTTAATTTGGATAATTAAATTAAAATACCTTATTTTACGGTATTAATCACAAACAAAACAACTATTTATGCAGCCAATTAAAATTTTTACACTAGACACGAAAAATGAATTTCAATGCATGGAAAATGTAATCAAAGAATTAAACACCTTGCACGGAAAAGAAATTTTTAAAATAATAGATAACGAATGTTGTTTATTAATGGAAACAATCCCAAACATGATTTTTACACTTGGGGTGTTGTATAACAATCAATATTTAATGAGAAATGAAAAATAGAAACCTTTACAACCGACTAATTAACCGTCATTTTTACCGATGGGAGAAAAAACCCCGTTATTCAATTCGAAACAATAACGGGGTAATTCAGGAGAAAATAATTAAAACAAGAAACGGTAAAATTGTTTTAATTGAATGGAGATATACTTATTATCATTCTCACGCTTACTAAAATAAATACCATGTACACACAAAAACAAATTGCGCAAAAGCTAGTTAATTATTTTTCGTTCAAGTACCGATTAGGTATATTATCAGAATCAGAAGCTAACCGAATTCCTGACCTTTTAGAAATTATTTACGGATGGTAGCACTATTTGTACTCGAGGCCGTAATAACCGCCTCGTCATTATCGGCAACAATTTTTTATCTAATCACCCAATACAAAAAACTAAAAAACTGGAAATGAAAGAAGTATTGAATAATCCGCTAATGAAAGCCTTTTTGAACGGGGCTTTTAAAAAGTACCTGCAATCTCAAGAAATACACGGTGTTTACATATGCTTTGACGAATCGGGAAATATTTCACTAAAAGACTTTAAAACAGAACCAACAAATGAACAATCAACAGCTATTTAATGATGCACATCAGCATCCCGAAATGTTTAACAGGGTAGACGAAATTTCAGAAAGTGAATTGTTCAAGTCAACAGAACAAAAGGAAGCACCAGGCAACCCATTTGCAGACCAACCACAGCAAGCGCAGCCACAAACAAACACAACGGAAGCACCAAACAATTTCGGGCAGACAGGGCAGCAGGATTTTAATATTGGCAATTTCATAGACGAAAAGGTAGCGGTTGAATTTGTAGATATTTCCGTACCTGTTCTAATAGGTTTTGCATTGAAATCGTTTATGAATAAGAAAGTTCCGAAAAGCCAATTGCAAGCCAGCCAGAGCGAAAAAGAATTAATGTACGCCCCTATGAAAGAAGTTTTAAAGCGGGTGAATATTCAGGTAACAAACCCATTCGAAGCTCTTGTATATGCTGCTATTTGCGTTTATGGCACTAAGACCGCAGTTGCTTGCATGGATGATGCTTTCGACATTCCCGCAAAAACTGCGAAGAAATATGATAACGGCATGAGTGGAGACCTTAACGAACTTGCACAAGATGAAACACCTAAAAAGGGCAGGGGTAGACCTCGCAAATCTTAATGGCACTATCCTATTGTATCATAGCCTCAACAGGGCAAGGAAAGACCACGCTAACTAAGAAACTAACAGAGGGTAAGCCTCTGTTAGTTTATGATGTTAACGGCGAGTATCCCGACCTTTCAGAGGACTTAAACCAAAGCCGTTGCAAGTTTTTTGGAGACCCCGAAAAGTTTCTTGAAATAGCTTCTAATAAGCATGGGGGAACATTTTGCGTACTGGAAGAGGCAACAGGATTTTTGCATGGTAAATCTTCTGAATCACTGCGGAAATTTCTGATAGCAAAACGCCACCCGCAAAACTTAGGAGGCCGCAACATTATTTTTATCTTTCACACTATACAAAGCGTTCCGCCCTTTATTCTGGATATGGCAGATTTCATAATACTGTTCAAAACAGGGGATGATATAAACGCAGTAAAGAAGAAAAGAACTAAGTTGATAGGGCCATTTTTGCGGCTGCAAAAAGCGCAGCAGTATTCTAAAATCGTTATAAAAAATACGTGATGAACTGGAAACCAAAGCCCCGACCAAAACCAACCGCAACAGCCTGCGAAGATTGCAGGCAACCACTAACAACAGCAGAAATTTATTTTTCTAAAAAATGTACTAAATGTGCAGCAAAAAATAGAATGAATGGAAGTACTACTATTATTGTCCGAAAATAAACACGGGGTTACAAGACTTAGATATAAGTGTGAATCACCCGCACATGCCGCCTTTATAGCGTTCAATTTCGAGCCTCATTGTACTGCGGTGTATGTTACTAAGGAAGGAGAAGATAAACCTTTTATTAAGGACTGGAAGCAGTTTGCAGAGTGGTACGAATCGGCAACTATTCACAATGATGTTTTAACCTTTAAAAAATAAATCATGCTCAAATCAATAATCAACTTCAACCAAATTTCAAAAGAGATATTTTGTAAAAGGTTTTCCGCAGACTTTGAAAGTAATTTGCAGGTATATAACGGACTAAAAAATATGCTTCTGAATTGGGCTGATGATGATAAAACGCAATTAATTGCAACTTATTACGACCCGATATTTTCCGTTATACTAAAAGAATATACAGACAACGCAATACTTGAAGCTTATAGTATTGAACATGCGAGAACTGTGAAGGATTGTAGATAATTTTCTTAACCTTGAAAATAAAAAACAAGAGATATGAAAAATAAACTACTGAAAAAACTGCGCAAGTATTACGAATGGAGGTTTATAGAGAAGCCTGGCGACCTCATAAACGGTAAGGTATTTATCAGGCGAAAAGCGGACGGTTACATTACCGTTTATGATTCCCCGTCAAATTGGTTTTTCTGTCTTTACCTTAATGATGTTTTACCTAAAAGTCTATGGCATAGACGAACTAAGAAACAACAGTAGGCAAAAGAATTGTATTTTAATTCCTAAAAATCTCCCTTAAAAATTAGGAAATACGGATAAGATTTAGTATCAACCCCTCCCCCTTTGTTTAGTAGCTGTTATTTAAAGAGAGCGAGGAACAAGGG
>Ga0194045_1000622_pt1 | contig 11680 bp, 8 predicted proteins | sample JunL6211m_MetaG_FD_161686 | JGI IMG/M metagenome (GOLD analysis project Ga0194045, IMG submission 161686) | Anoxic zone freshwater microbial communities from boreal shield lake in IISD Experimental Lakes Area, Ontario, Canada - Jun2016-L626-11m | ecosystem: Environmental > Aquatic > Freshwater >...
AGCTAAGAGATCCATCATATCGAGATGACGCATGTGATAACGACTGATGTAGTTATTCCACTTAAAGTCTCGGCTATCGGCCTCTTGGCTCTCACCCATTTCCCAATAGCGTGGTGCCTGAATGTGATTGGCAAGCGCACGGTAATGTAGTACTGGTAGATCAAAACCACTGCCATTCCAGGAAACCAATTGTGGGGTGTACTTCTCAATCAGATCAAAAAACGCCTGAATTAAAACCTTCTCGCCATCTTGGGAAGTGCCCAGAGTTCCTACTTTAATTTGGGGGGCACCTTCTTTAGTGCTTCTGCGAATCACACAAGAAATTGCAACAATCTTTTGCAAGAAGAGTGGTAGAAACTCGCTACCTGTTTTGGCTGCTTTGTCAGCCATCGCTTTAGCTGCCACTTCAGCATCGCTCATGGAGTCTGGATGGCCTTCTAGACGACGTATGCCAGCTACATCTGGAATGGTTTCAATATCAAAGACGAGAACAGTAGCCATATGCTCTTACTGAATCATTACTGCAGATAGGGTGTTGGATTGACTGGCTTACCGTTTACGCGTAATTCAAAATGGAGCCTAGCAGAGGTGGTATCCGTATCACCCATCTCAGCAATCTTCTGTCCTTTACGAACAGCATCACCCTCTTTCACAATGAGCTTACTGTTATGTGCATAAGCGGTGAGATAAGTGTTGTCATGCTTAACAATGACTAAGTTACCGTAACCACGCAAACTATTGCCGGCATAGACCACTTTGCCATCAGAAGCTGCTAATACTGACTCGCCAACCTTACCGGCAATATCGATACCTTTAGTAGTTTCGCTAAATTCAGCAATTACTTTACCTTTAGCGGGCCAAGATAAACGAATACCAGGCTCTGCAACAATTTCTGGCTTACTAGGCTCTGGTGCGGGTTCGTCCGCTTTAGCACTTGCAGGTTTTGTATCAACTGCTTTCGCAGGCTTTGGTCCTGCAGGGGCTCTAATCAATACCAAATCGCCAACCTCAATGATATTTGGATTGAAGCTTGGATTAGCCGCAGTATTCCACTGCGCTACATCACGTGGCGCTTGACCATGATCTAAGGCGATACGCGCTAAGGTATCACCCTTTTTCACACGATAGTAACCAGGAGGTGTTGGCTCGGGTAATGGGCTAACGCGATCAGTTACGGTAGCAGGCTTTGTGCGAGGTGTGGAGCAACCGACAGTCAACATCAGGGATGCGGACATGAATGCAATCAGAAGGCTCTTAGATAAGCTATTAGGCATATTGGATATTCAAGTCAGATTAGATCTCATACTACCCCTGATTGTAAGGGGACAAAAAAGACCTCGTCCAGCACAGTTCTTTGATAGCGCTGAGAGCTCATCCTTTCAACCATGATGAGTTGTTGCTCTTTTTCATTTTTAGCAACTGGGGCAACCAAACGCCCTCCAATAGCCAACTGATCTAACAAGGCATCGGGAATACCGAGGCCAGCTGCAGCCAGGATAATGCCATCAAAGGGTGCAGCCTGAGGCAAGCCTAAGATACCGTCACCATAAATCAAGCGCAGATTATTAATCCGAAATGGCCGTAGCTTTGCTCTAGCCAAATCATGTAGCGGACGAATGCGCTCGATTGAATACACCTCATCTGCCAACAGGCTTAGCACTGCTGCTTGATAACCACAACCCGTGCCAATTTCTAAAACCTTACCCAGCTTATGTCTGGGCTTATGCAAAAGCTCAATCATGTGAGCGACTACCGATGGCTTAGAAATCGTTTGTTCTTGTCCGATCGGCAGTGCCGTATCTTCATAGGCTTGCGCATGGAGGCCAGCATCAATAAATGCATGGCGTGGCACAGTAGCGATTGCCTCTAGAGTCTTGCCGTGCTTCACACCGCTAGCGTGTACTTTAGCTGCTAGTGCTTGACGATAAGCAGCGAATCTTTCGGTAGGGGCCTTCAACCGCGATCCCAGCCGTTAGCGCGCATCGCTGCTAAGCGTGCATGGTGGCTTAAGTCTAATTGCATTGGGGTTATAGATATACAACCGTCATTAATTGCATGAAAGTCTGTACCCTCGGAGCCTTCTTTAACGTCTCCTGCAGCACCAATCCAATAGATCTTGTCACCACGCGGGCTATCTTGAACAACTACGGGCTGCGAGTGATGGCGATTACCTAAACGCGTCACGCGCCAGCGATATAAGTCAGCATAGGGACGATTGGGAATATTCACATTGAGCAATGTTGCTGTGCCTTCGGTTCGAGCAAGCGCTGAAACTAACATTTGCGCCACAACGTCATGAGCAGCCTTAGCAGCATCTTCAATCCGATTCCAACCACGATCAATTTGTGAGAAGGCAATGCCCGGAACACCGAACATCACCCCTTCTACTGCCGCTGCAACCGTACCGGAGTAGAGCACATCTTCACCCATGTTCTCGCCTTGATTAATACCCGAGATCACGAGGTCAGGCTTTTCATCTAAGAAGCCAGTCATTGCTACGTGCACACAATCGGTTGGTGTACCGTTGATAAAGAAGAATCCGTCACGCTCACCACCAGCAACTCGATGGATTGAAAGTGGTCTAGATAAGGTTAAGGAGTTAGATGCTCCGCTGTGATTCTGCTCCGGAGAAATCACAGTAATACGCCCTAATGGACGTACCGCATTGACCAAAGCTAATAAACCCGGCGCAAGGTAACCATCATCATTCGAGACCAAGATGTGGGGTTGACGTTCGCTCATAGCTCTCAAGTTTCTGTATTACTTAAATATTACTTGCACGAGTCAATGCGCGACCCCTGAACCAGCCATAAATCACTGGCAACACTAAAAGTGTCAATACTGTTGTTGTTACCATGCCGCCCACAATGACCAAGGCTAATGGTCGCTGCGCTTCTGAACCAATGGAGTGTGATAAGGCAGCAGGCAGTAAACCTAAACCAGAGAGCATCGCTGTCATCAGCACTGGACGAACGCGCAATGCAGCACCTTCTACCATGACGTCTTTCATCTCCCCATGCTCGGTTGCAGCCGTCTTATTGATAAAGGAGATTAAAATCACACCATCCTGAATTGCAATCCCAAATAGCGATAAGAAGCCAAAGAATGCTGAGATGCTCAGCGTCTCACCTGCGAGGTGCAAGGCAATCACTCCACCGATAGCAGCAAAGGGCACATTGATCATCACAATAAAGGCATCGCGGAAGTTGCCGAATGCGCTAACCAATAATAAGAAGATGCCCATTAGAGCCAAAGGCACTATCAACATCAATTTTTTCTGCGCCTGTATCATTTGATTAAACTGACCATCCCAACTAATAGAATAGTTTGGCGGTATGGTGATGTTTTGCTCAACTAAATACTGTGCATCTTCTACTGCACTACCTAAATCACGGTTACGTACGCTAAATTTAATGGCGATATAGCGCTTACCTGCTTCACGATAAATAAAGAATGGACCATCCGTGAGCTGGACAGTAGCAACCATTGAGAGGGGTATCTTCACACCATCAGGAGAATCTACCAATAAATGGCCAATATCAGCTACGTCATTACGACTTCCCTCATTTAAGCGAATCGCAATACCGAAAGTTTTTTCATCTTCGAGTAAGTTTGTTACAGCAGCGCCACCAATCGCATTAGCTACAACCGTTTGAATATCATTCACGTTAATGTTGTAACGTGCAGCACGTTCACGATCAATCTGAATATTCAGAGTTGGCTGACCAAGTTCCTTCAGAATGCCTGCATCCGCTACGCCACGAACCCTTTTCAGTTGATCGATTACCTCAAGAGCCTTTTGATCTAGAACCTCAAGATCAGTGCCATAAATTTTGACCGAATTCTCACCCTTAACGCCTGATAAGGCTTCATTGACGTTATCTTGAATATATTGAGAGAAGCTATAAGTAATACCCGGAATCTGGTTAAGCTCATTCTCTAGATGGGCAATAAGGTCTTTCTTGGATGAGCCGGCTGGCATCTTGTCAGGACTCTTCAAATAGAGTCCATATTCCTGATTAAAAACACCAGTAGAGTCAGTACCATCATCAGGACGACCAATTTGGGCGGCAACCTTGTCAATCTCTGGTTGTTTGATAAAGGTTTCACGTAATTGATTGGCAACCTTCACGGAGTAATCAAGATCCACTGTATTTGGTAATGTAACGCGCAACCAAATATTGTTTTCCTCTAAGGTTGGCAAGAATGCGGTACCTAAACGAGTCATACTTAATAATGTTAATCCCAGCACAAATACTGCTACCGAGAAAACTGTTAGCGGACGATCCATCCACCTTCTCAGCAACGGTTTATAGCTATTGAGAATCTTGGTAATAAATGATGGAGGCTTGTGATGCAGGTTCTCGCCAAAGACTAAAGAAATCATTGCTGGTAAGAAAGTTAAGCTCAATACCATCGCTGCGATTAAGGCAAAACCCATCGTGAATGCCATTGGCTTGAAGATAATGCCTTCAACACCGCCCATAAAGAATAATGGGGAGTAGGCAACGATGATGATGCCGGTTGAGTAAATCATGGCGCGCTGTACTTCACTGGTTGCTAGGATGATGCTTTGATTAAGACGCTTACCACCCTCTTCCAGGTGCCGCATGACGTTCTCAGTCAGAATTACCGCAGAATCAACAATCACCCCGAAGTCAATCGCCCCCAAAGAAATCAAATTGGCTGGCACGCTCCATAAATGCATCTGAATGAATGAGACGCACAAAGCAAGCGGGATTACAGCAGCGACTACAGCAGCGGCACGAATATTACCCAAGAAGAAGAACAATACAGCCAGCACCAATGAGATGCCAAAGAACAAAGTATGTTTAACCGTGCCAATGGTGATATCTAAAAGTACCTGGCGATCATAGAACGGCTTTACTTCTATCCCAGGAGGCAACACATGCTTATTAATATTCTGAATCGTACTGCGCACTCGCGCCAGCACTTCGGTAGCGTTCTCACCACGACGCAAATAAACAATACCCTCAACAGAATCCGGATTGTCATTGAACTGGAACATGCCAAGGCGTGGTGCATTGCCAATTTCTACCCTAGCAACATCACCAATCCGAATTGGTACGCCATTATTAATGGTAATGACGACTTGCTTGATATCGTCAATGTTCTTCAACAAACCTACGCCACGAACTACAAACTGCTGTTCACCACTAGGCAATAATCCACCACCAGTATTACTGTTAGCGTTAGTGAGAGCCAATATCAATTGGTTAACGGATACACCCTTAGCCTGTAGACCTTCAGGACTAACAATGACTTGGTATTGGCGAACTTTGCCGCCAAATGAAGAAACGTCAGCTACCCCAGGTGTTTGCTTAAGCTCTTTATAGATCTCATAGTTCTGCAATGTTTTAAGCAAAGTTGAAGTAGCATAATCTGAGCGGACCTCATAACGCATGATCTCACCGGTAGCATCAGAGTCAGGACTGATGCTAGAGGTTACACCCGGAGGAAAACTAACGTTCGATAAATTAGAGATAAATATCTGGCGTGCTTTAAATGGATCCGTAGTGTCATTAAATTTAAGTGTGACTACAGATAAGCCAAACAAAGAAACAGAACGAAATGCTTGCAAGCCCGGAATACCTGCTAAGGCATTCTCAACTGGAATAGTGACTTGCTGCTCGACCTCAGTAGTGCTTCTGCCAGGCCACTGAGAAATTGCCTGGATTGTTAATGGGGCAACGCCTGGGTATGGCTGAATTGGTAATTTGCTCAAACTGAGCATGCCCAATCCAAGCAACGTGATAGAAGCAAAGATGACTATTACGCGCTTCTCGATTACTCCTCGAATGAAGGAGGTAAAAATACTCAATTAGTCCTCCTGCTTGGCAAAGCGATCGTTCAACAAAACAGCGCCTTCTGTTAAGACTCTCCATCCTGGCTCAACGCCTTCGGTAATCGCGAAGCTCTTACTATTCAAGTCATAACCCTTTACTGGCAAGCGCCGGAATGTCTCATCACCAGTTTTAATAATGGCATAGCGGTTCTCACGAATTCGGACAATAGCTGACTGAGGCACTACAACTGCATCTGCGGTGCCTGTAGTGAGTAAGCCAGAAGCGTACATATCTGGGCGCAATAAATCATCTATATTTTCTACATCTGCACGAATGAGTAAAGCACGCGTTTGCGGATCAACGGCTGGCGCAATGTAATTGGCGTAAGCAATAAACTCTTTCTCGGGGTATGCCTCAAGGCGTAAGACCATTTTCTGCCCCTGCTTAATCATTCTAAAATCTTGCTCAAAAACATTACCCAAGAACCAGAGATGCTTAGGGTCAGCAAGCGTAGTAATGACATCGCCAGAATTAACTGCAGTACCAGGCTCAACATTGCGCTTGACTACTACCCCTTTCAAAGGCGACCGCATTACTAAATTACTAGTAGTCTTACCGGTTGCTTCAATACTTTTAATGTCGCTTTCACTAGCACCTAGGTTTAGCATACGATTGGCAGCAGCTTGCTGAGTAATGCGGGCATCGCCAAGTAAATCACTCATCGTTTTATTGCTCTCTAAAACCTTGGCGGTTTTAGAAGAAAGCAAATACTCTTGCTGAGCTGAAAGAAAGTCTGGGCTATAGAGCTCTACTATTGGTGAGCCAATATTCACCTGTGCGCCATCAAAAGCATAAATACGCTCCACCCTACCTGGTGCGCGCGCGGAAAGTACCTTTGATTTTTCTGCATTGAATGCTAAGCGGCCTGGAACTTTAATGTTCACTGGTACTGGAACTTTTTCTGCCAACTGAAATATATAAATTTCAGGATTCAGTTTGACACCCGGTAGTTTCAACTCCAAGGCGCCACTAGTTTCTACCTTAAGACCCTTACCAGAGCTTTCGATTTTCACAGCACGATCTACGTTGGTGATTCGCCCCATCACAATACCCAATGACAAAATTGCGAAAGCAAAAGCAGCTAAGCGAACACGGTGTCGATTGATGGCGGACAAATTCCAATACAAGCCAACCAAGCCATTGGCGGCATTTTTTGCATGATGCGCACCATGGTGAGCGCCCTTATGCAAAAACGGCTTTGTCTTTTCAGAAATCCGCTTTAAAAACGCAATGAATTTATCGATCAAAACTGCTCCTTAAAAAGGCTCTTTGCCTGCAGATACCATTAATACTGCTTGCGCTTGCAATAGATTACTCTCTGCTTGCGCCAATGCAATCTCTAAGTTACGCAATTGCGTTTGCGCAGTCAACAAATCATTAAATCCCTGGCCATTATTAGAGTACTGTGTGAGGCCTACCTTATAGGCAGCATCAGCTTGTGGGACTTGGCGATCCTTTAAAAACTGGGTTTGGATCCGAGCTTGCTCATAAGAAGCATAGGCAGCATTTACCGCCAAAACAATCTGCTGACGATTAGAAATATTGCCCGCTTCAGCTGCCGCTTGATTACGCTGTGCCTGCTCTACTCCATACTTTTCTTTAGTAAAGAAATACAGAGGAATAATGAGATCCAACTCAAGCTGATAAAACAAGGCGCCATTATTTGAAGCAAATGGTCCGCGCGGTGTGTACGAAGAACCAATGACCTGAAAATCTGGCAGGTATGCTTTCTTGGCAAGAGTGACACCCTTGCGCGCAGCATCTAGTTGTAGAGCTGAACTTTTTAAAGCAGGATGACTCGATTCAGCATAGTCTTCCAATTCGACCAAAGTTGGTACAGTACCAATGGCACGGCGTACATCTCCACGCAATACTAATTTTTCGCGGGAGTGGCGGCCTACCAAAGTATTAATACTGTTAAGTGCAACCTGCAACTGACGCTCAACATTGAATTGGTCAGCCTGGGCAGCACTTTGCGCAACTTGCGCATTCAGAAACTCAACATAAGCCGCAGAATTATTAGAGTATCGCGCTTTAGCAACATTCTTTACCATCTCTAAACGGACGACCGTCTCTTTTAAAACCTGTAGCTGCTTCTGAGCGGCCAGCGCTCCGTAATAAAGGGTTGAAAGCTGTGCACCCAATTGCAAATAGGTAGATTCAGAACTGGCTAAGAGTGCCTCTGCATTGGTGTCAGCAATATCTGCTGCTAAGCTTTTCTTGCCGGGGAACTGAAACGGTTGCGCTACAGAAATCGAGTTATTGTTGCTAATGCCAGTAGGATAAGCTGAAGATGGCGCATTCGCCCCACCTAATCCCAATGGTGAATTAGCTGGCATACCAGACCATACCAAACCTACCTGAGGATTTGCTGGTGCTGCAATTTGTGGAACAGTTGCTTTAGCAGATAGATAAGACTCGCGCAATGAAGATAGTTGCGGGTTATTTATCCTGAGCTCATTCCACAACTGACGCAAATCCATCTCCGTCGGACCAGATGGCGCACTCTTGACATAAATCTTGGGAGTGTCTGCCTTGGTAACAGGAGTAAATAATTCAGCTGCCTTCGTACTTTGATTTGGAGTGCTCAGTTGCGAACCAATGGATGGTGGTGATGCTAAGGAAGAGTCGCCTGATTGAACGGTGACACTCGCTGGAGCGCTATCACCAGATACTTGTGCAAACGCTGAAATAGCAAAAGTAGCCATTGCATATAGTGCAATTTTTTTAAGTAGATTAACTACCCTCGTTTTACGTTTGCCGTTAATCAACAAATGCGGCCGCCTCTAAATCAATAAATGCTGTTTTTATAGCCCCTGATGCAGGTTTAGATCTTGCAAATGCCCGTTTCAGGGGGTTTTATAGATTATAGGTGACAAAAGCCAAAAGTCTAATTATTAGCAATCCCTATCTTATTGATTCTAAAGATAATAATGAAGGGCTTAGCCCCGCAAGCCCTTAAAACTCGGCATGGATCCTAAAAGAGATGATATTTACAGGGCCACGGGCTGCGTTGTAAGCAGGATTATTGATGTGCTGAAAGTTCAAGCCCGCAAGGACATTCTTGACCACGATAGCGTTGTAATACACCTCGCCTACTCGCTCAGGCCGATAAGAAATCGTCTGACCAGTACCAGCATAGTCGCCAATAAAGTAAGACACACCGCCAGCTTGTAAATATGAACGGCGATAACTGGATAAGCCGTTTTGCATCATCGAGATACCAATGCTGTCGTGCGGACGAGCCCAACGTGTGCCATTCATACCCATACCAACAGAGACTGAATTATCCGCTTCTGTGAAAGACATTGTTTCTGTATGACCATCCGAGGTAAATGCACGAGCATAAATACCAAGGTCATGAGTTAAGGCCTGCTCCCCATGAATACCCACACCCGTTTTATATTGGTAGTTGGTACGCACATTATTAATCGCTTGCGTACCTTGTGCATTATTGGCAGTCACATAATTAGTCGCATCAGAAAAACGGGCCAAGATCATTTTATTTCGGTAAGCGAGTACGCTCACTTTGCCAGGTAAATCGCTAATATGGTGCTGACGCTCAATCTCAAATTGATCACCATAGGTATTGAAAACTTGCCAATTTAGATCACGGCCATTGGGTTTCTTTGGAGCCAGCATACGAGAGGCGCGCATGACCCAGTGCTCTAAGTACCATTCACCTGCCAAGCCAGTGCTATAACCGCGTGCGTCAGCGGCATAGTCATACGCTAGATAGGTCATATTGCCCCAGTTCATAAACTGAACGCGAGGATCTTTGGCGTAGCGGCTGTCATCAAAAATATCTAAAGTAGAAAACTGGCCAGCAGTAATGACAACCCGATTACTACTCACTGTTTGCGTAATTTGATTGGCCTCATTCTCAAGAACTTCTTTATTGCCCTCTTGATTGATGGTGTGCCGCACAAACGCTCTAGCAGAATAAAGCTTGGCATTTAAGCCGCTCGCCTTAGTTGCTTCGCCATTGGTAAATCCACCTAAACCAGTAAGACCTGAGAATGCCACTCCTGAAATCACTTCAGGATTGAAATACACATCAGTATCTGGAGCCACCCGAGCACCAAAGAATAAAGTTCCAGACCAGGTGTAGCTCATTGACTTCTGAGCAGCCAAGCTATTCATACCTGAATAGCTAGATGTGAAATTGTTATAGCGCTGGTTGATATAAGTACTTTGGCCGTGTACGTTTACCGGCAAACCCAACAGATCACCCTCGGTAGGCAGCTCTTGAATCGGTGATGCAAAACTCGCAACTTGGTCAGCGCCTGACCCTGCCCTCTGTGCAAATGCAGAGGCACCTAGAAAAGTGCAAATAATGCTCAACAGGAGGAGGATATAAAACTTGCGGGTCATTCACAATTTCTAATTGGGATGCCAGTGCAATGCAATAGCAACATGCCGATAGGAAAAACTAGGCAAACACAGCTTGAGATTGAAGCCCAAGGGTGGCGCAGACCAAATTATCCCCAAAAAAGATTAATTTACCTAGTCTTTATGGCATGGTGATGACAAATACGTCTCGAATTGGGGGCTAATAGATGCAGATATACCACTGAATTCCTATATCTATTGGTGAGCTCCATAGGCCCCGTCAAATCCTGCCAATAATCCATTTCTGATAAAACAGCAACTATTTTTAAAAAATAAAAAGCCACCCGAAGGTGGCCTTAAGTGAACGAAAAAGAGATTAATCCTTTAGACCCAATAATTTTGCTGGGTTCTTTTTCATCATTTTATCAATGTCGGCTTGCGATACACCTGCCGCCTTAACGGCTGCAATCTCATTCTCAACGCCATCGGGTGGGGTCATCATGCCTTGTTGACCTAAATCCGTTGAGAGCACTAAATGATCTGCACCAATCTCTTTAACCGCCTTGGCAACAACTGTTGCATCGACCTTCTCCCAATGTGTCATCCATTTATATTGGGCATTTGGACCAGTTAAAAACTGCAAATAGCATATTTCAATATACGCGCCCATAGCTGTCACTTGCTTAGCTTGCTCCCAAGAGAGGCCTGGAATATTGGTTAATCCATGTGTGATCAAAATGTTCTTCACGCCCAATTCTTTAGCGCGCTTCACAACCGTAACCACTTCATCAGCAGAAATATGACCGGTAGCTAGAATCAAATCTTCACGAGCAATAATCTTGAGAACCTGCTCCAACTCTGGAGTAATTTGACCGTTTGTTGCAACAACAATTCCTGATTGATTTTTATCAACCAAAGTCTTGACATGCATATCCGAATCAAAAGTCGGTAGCCAAACTACTTTTCCGCGACCACCAGACATCCGATGCATCCACTCTACGGCTGCAGGATTTACACCGCCTACAGACTTGTTGAGAACAATGCCTCCCCATACCTCAATACCTGGAACCTGCTGCATGACTAATGCAGCGCGATCATTCGTTGTGACCACATGGTTCTTAATCACAATTCCCCGCATACCTTTGCGCCTAGCAATGGTTGCCAACTCATTATCAGTTAAAGATCTTCCGAAGACATCAGGATCTGGGTGCACATGCATATCAATCACACCGGCTGCAGGGCTCACTTTAGGTGGTGGTGGCGGAAAACCTACTTGAGCCTGGGTAATATTGGAAGCCAATATTAAGCCAGCACTCAATAGGCTAGCTACTAAAATTTTGCTTGATTGAAATTTACGCACGATTCATCTCCCTGATTGAACTTCTTTCTTATAATATGCTGACTCTATCCTCTCTATTCCAGTAGGTAATTAAGTAGTTCCCCTATAAGTCCAGGAAATGGGATTTAGAAAGATCTTAAAG
>Ga0194045_1000626_pt1 | contig 11660 bp, 8 predicted proteins | sample JunL6211m_MetaG_FD_161686 | JGI IMG/M metagenome (GOLD analysis project Ga0194045, IMG submission 161686) | Anoxic zone freshwater microbial communities from boreal shield lake in IISD Experimental Lakes Area, Ontario, Canada - Jun2016-L626-11m | ecosystem: Environmental > Aquatic > Freshwater >...
GAACCCAATCGCTCGGATGTATACCTCTAAGATCGGGTATTCATCCGTGATTCGGAAAACCGGTGGGGCGTTTCCTGTCACGGCTGCTGAGGTGCAATCGCGAGAGATCGTCGGCAAGTTTATCGGTGAAGGGTTAGTTCAAAGTGAACCGATTCAAGTACCAATGATTGGTATGGCTCGCATTTTAAAAGTTCATGCCACCGAGGGGCAACGCGTTCGAAAAGGGGAGGTCATCGTCGAGTTAGATGCTTCTCGAGTACGGCTAAAAATCGAATCTGCGAAATTGGCCCTACAAACGGCCCGGGCCGAACTCGATCGCGTCCGACTTGGAACGGTCAATGTACTCCAAGAAGAGCGGTCGGACATCTTGGCTATGCGGGCGGAAGCGGCGACGGAATCGGCCAGCGTTGCCGATCAGTTGCTTCAGATCGCAACCGAACTAGCACAGTCGAGTTCGATCAGCAAAATGGAACTCGCGGAGGCCAAGTTGGGGTCGATTCGCGCGAAACTATTAGAGAAAGAGCGAAAACTTGCCGCAGAAATGGCGACCGGCGGGCGCGAAAACAGCCTTGAAATTGGCGAGTCTGCGATTCGCGAATCGGAAATGACACTCGCCCATCGGCTGAGTGAATTAGACGACTACACGTCATTGGCACCAGCCGATGGCATCGTGGAAAGGGTTCTAGTGCACGACGGCGAATACAATCAAAACCCTGGCCGTCCTGCCGTTTTGTTGGCCAGTGGATTGTGGTTTGAATGTTATCTTGACCAAACTGCATTGAGCCGCGTGCAAATGGGAGATGATGTTGAGGTTCGGCTGAGTGCCTATCAAGACAACTTGTTCCAAGGGAAAATAGAACGTGTAAGACCGCTGGTGAACTTTGCATTGGGTGGGCCTGAAACGAATCGCCCAATTCGCCCTTTGGGAACTGGAGCTCCCGAATGGCCTGCAACGTTCGCGGTCCGGATACTGCTTAACGAAAATGGCGCGTTGATTGTTCCAGGGCTGACAGGCTATGCGACGGTGATCCAAAAGCGAACAACGCTCAGCGTTCCTCGTGGGACCGTGATGGGTGTTTCAGGACATCGCGGTATTGTGTTCGTCATCGAACCGGATGGTAAATCTTTCAAGCCACGTAATGTCGTCACGGGCCTCAGTGACAATCACTATGTCGAGATCACCGAGGGGCTCAAGCAAGCCGAGATTGTGATTGCGGATGGCTATCAAGTTTTGAAGCCCGGCGACCGCATTGCGATCAAGGATGGGTTTGAGCCAACGCGCGAGGCTGCATATATTGGCCTGCAGAATGTAAGCTTAGGGGCGGAGGAAAATGTTTCGCCAAACGAATAAGCAGCCGACCTCCCGTTTCTGGGGCTTGAATCGCTTGCTTTATCAAGGCTTGACCCTTGCCGGGTTTCTCGCTTTGTTCATGGCCGTTCGCAAGCCATGGTTCTCGGTTCCAATTGCGCCTCCCAAAGGCGCAACCTCAGTCCGCGAAATCGTGGATAGCGTTCCAGGATGCACGGTATGGTTCCAGGCGATGATCGCGATGGGGGTAATTTGGTTTGCCGCATCGTGGCTGATGAATCGACAGTGGACCGTCATCAGCACACTCATCGCAAGTTTCCTATGCTTAACGCCGCTCAGCTATCCGTACTTTGTCATGGTTCGAAGCCCGGAAAACTCGGCCGACGCGGCTTGGCTGCAGGCCCAGCATGACAACCTGACTTGGCTTGGTGGAGACATTTACGCAAATGCCGAGTATGCCAATATGGGCTGGAAATCAAAAACCTATCTCATCGACATTCCCAAGCAACTGTCGGTCATCAATCTACCCTCATGGTCACCGTGGGAAATCGGCGTGCATCGTTGTGAAGACCTGATGCACTGGCTTGGATACTCTAATGCATTTTGCCAGTTCATGGGCCAGGGCTGGGCGATGGCGATGGTCGGTGGAGTCTGTCTGTTTTTGGCCTCTTTGCAGAGTCAAGGAAAGCTTATTTTTCACCGAGCAGGTGTAGCCATATTACTCTTTAGCACGGTCGCCGTCCTTGCGGCGTTTGTTGGTTGGTCCTTGCCATTCCAGGCAGCACTAGAAATTCGCGAGGCGGCTGAACTTTGTAGCCAACAGCAGTATTCCGAGTCGCAAAAACACCTAGATCGAGCTGTTGCATGGTTGCCAGTATTGGGGCAAGATACCTACTACGTCGCACAGCGAGGGATTCTAGACCGTGAGCAAGGGATTGAAAGCGACTTTGCAACGTTACAAAGGGCGATTGCACTTGAAAGGGGGGCGCGTTACGACCAAGCTTTCTCGCTGATCGAACCGCTCGTGGAATCCGAAATCGCAGTCGTGCGACGTGAAGCACTAAGAGGCATCATGCGATTTGCAATTCAAGACTACAATTGCGCACGCTTTGAGCTTTCGCGTGAACGCTTTGAGTTGGTGCTCCGCCACCAGCCTTGCAATGTCAAACTCATCTACTTGCTCCAATTGCAAGGCATTCGCGAAGCACGAGTCGACTCGGTCAACAGGATGCGAGATCGAATGGTCGAAGCGACCAATCGATTGAACTTTGGCACGAAGACTATTCTGCGGGCTGTGTCGCAACAACATGCTGCGATCGCATCCGGGTTGCAAAGTGATCCTGATGCTATCTGGGCTGCTTTGGAAAAGGCAAAACGCCCATGAACAGCCCTTCGTTATCAGGTTCGCGTCTACTTGGCCCCCGTCTACTTGGCCAAGGAGTTCAGAACCACGAATCGAACCTTGTGAGCTATCTGAGTCTGTTTTTGGCTGCTGTCGCGTTCATCCTAGTGACGGGCTATGCGCTATCGCGATACTTAGAAACCCTAAAAAATCCTCTCAGAATTACTTCTCAACCAAAAGCTTGGATCCGAGCCCCAGGTGATCTGTCTCACGCGGGACACTTCCGAAAACGATTCGACCTGCCTTGTGAAGTTCGACATGCCTGGGTCAAAATCGCAGCCACGGATGGCTATGAAATCAGTGTCAACGGGAACCCATTATCGCGAATCTATGTAGGGCGTCCAACACGACCTTTTCAAAGCGGCAGCAGTGAGAAAGGACAAGTGCTCTTGCCACAAGACCCGGCCTTGTCACTGAATTTTCCACGGGACTATCAGTGGGACGGACATGACGATTGGCGGCTCCCTTCGTACGTCGAACTAACCTCTTCCTTGCATCCGGGAAAAAACGTCCTATCCGTTGAAATTGAATCGCGAACGGCCCCTGCCCGAGTCGCTTTTGAAGGTCAAATCGAGCTCTGGAATGGCGAAGTGATCCCGATTAAAAGTGACGAAACCTGGCTTGCTGAACCCGCTATTCCTGGACCGCAATTGTTGGATTGGACGGAACTCTATTACTGGGATAAAGAATGGCGAAATGCGATCCAAGTCGGTGGTCCTGCGACACTCGGATACCGCTCCCACCCCGAAGAGATCTACACTCGCAATTTTGACGGCAAGTGGTTTCGGCATCCGACTGCATCGAGCAAGTCCGCGATAACCTATTATGCAGACTGGAAGATTGACCAACCGATCAATGAAGCTTACATCCGATTGTTGACCAACCGAAGCTATGAAATCCACATCAATGGAACGCGAGTTCGTGTTGCCTCTGAAGCGCCGCCCGATTTGGACAATGGCAACTGGGTTTTGGGTCGAGGAGCAGCGCATGACCCCACCAGCAAACCAGAACTGCTCGATACGGATGAAGTTAGTTCGTCCTTCATAGGGACTCGCTTTGAGTCGCCAAGGAAAGCAGACTCTGCATTTCCTGAACGTCCGATACCCAATGCGCTCAAGCACGATTCAGCAACCGGTGGGTTTCTTAGCTACAGCATTGCCACTCTTTTGCATCCTGGCTCCAATCGAATCGAAGTTCGGTGTTTGAAAAAAGAAGATGCAAACTGGCTAACACAAATCGCGATCGATGGTGGCGGTACAACCTCAACTGGGCAACCGATCCCATTCCTGGATGAAGGTCAATGGTATGCAAAGTTAGCATCCAGCGAAGAATCTGGAAACCAAAACGGCACGCAAGTACAGGTGCTTGGACCTGTTGCTTCATCCGGAATCCGATTACCAAGCATGCAATATCGTGGGGTTGCCTTGCATCCAGAGCAGTTTGATAAACTGCTTCCGAAAACCCTTGGACGAGTGACCGGCTTCGTTGCGATCGCACTCACCTTCATTCTTGTAACTTCCTATTGGTTCGACTTACGGCGCAAGAGTAGCGAACGAAGTTCGGAGTTGAGTTTGCTTGTTTCGACTTGCCAAATGCTCTATGCGATGTTGCTAACGGCCACGGTGACCATCGGATCGGGATTGCTATTGGAATGCGCATGGCTTGAGCGCCATGAGAACCTATGGTTCATCGACGGTAGCATGTGGGCGATCCTCTTCCCGGTTGCCGTCGTTGCTGCGTTTGCCGTTGCCTTGGCCGATACGATGGGACGCATTGGGCTAAAGAAATTGCGTGCCAGCGGACATAGCGTAACAGCACGGTTACGGGATTTACCACGATCTCGATTTTGGTTCCATCTTATTCTTTGGGTCTTGCTACTTGGGGCACTAGCCCGCGGATACAAACTCGACTTGCAACCACTCGATGACGATGAGTATGCTTCGACTCAGGCCGTTTTGGCCATTATGGAGACTGGGGCTCCAGGATTCGTACCAGAAGATGTTTACTACACACGCAGCCCATTCTATCACTACATTACAGCACTCATCGCACTCCCATTCGGCGGTGACTTGTGGACGCTGCGACTACAAACGATAGGCTGGAGTGTGGCAACCGCGTTATTGACATATCTTTGCGGTTCGCGACTCATGGGTAGCAAATGGGTTGGCATGATGAGTATGCTCTTCGTCTGCGTGCATCCGTTCGAGATCTTCACCGGACACGTAATACGTTTTTACCAAATACAACAGTTCTTCGCGCTCCTGACAATGGTTTGTTTTTGCCGCGGGTTCGTGACGGACCAATCGCAAAATTACCGTGTGGCGACATTGATCGTCTTTCTTGTCGCTGTCGTAAGCCAAGAGATTTCGATCGCGATCGCACCGTCGCTCATTTTTGGTTATCTCGTTTTCGGAAAAGACCTTGGTTGGCAAAAGAACATTACGTTGATTTTGTTGTCGATAATCGTGGTCGTCTTGATAGGCCTGGACTTTATCGTCTTCCAAACGCTATGCCTCACGCGCACCGAAGGGGTATCGCCTTCGATTGAAGCCGCCGTAAAACCGCACTTCTGGTACCCAATGAACATGCTTTCGATTTTCATCGGTTACTCGCGATTGCACGTTGTGCCAAGCTTCTTTCTTTTCGCAGGATTACCACTGCTTTGGCGAGAGCAGAACCGCAATACGCTCTCGCTTCTTTCCATGCTTGTTTCTGGAGTGGTCATGACCAACATTCTGGTTACCAACGTAAGTCTCAGATATATGTATTGGCTTTTTCCGGTATGGATTCTATTAAGCGTCGATGGAATGCGGTTAGTTTTGTCGACATTAGTATCCCTCGTTTACCCACCTGATCGTAACCTCAATCGTTACGTTGCCACGCTCGCGGTCTGTTGTTTCATGTGCCTAGCATCGATTTTGGCAAGTTGGTCGCTATGGCGAATTCTTGGTTCCTATGAAATGCGTATTCTCGGAGATTCGACCGGGGCGGTACGTTGGGTCCGAAGTCAGAAACGACCTGGCGATCGAATTGCGATAACCGAACCACACACGCATTGCGCCTATCTCGAGGGTGACAAGTGCGACTACGATTTGGCTTTTCCATTGCTATATGACTTCGCCCTGATGCGCAACGGCGTTCTGGTAGATCGCAATGGTGGCGGCGAAGTGATCAGCAACATCGACCAGATGATAAGAGTGTTTGGTGAAGGCAATCGAATATGGGTTTTGCTAAATCGCGAAAAATTTCGAACCCGTGGGAAAAACATGCGATGGGAATATCCCGGGGCTCGATTTGAAACCTTCATTCGTAAAAATTGCGAACTGAAGCACCGGACGTATCTATGGAGTGTCTATCTGTGGGATCCGGCAGCAGGGCATTATCAAAATTTCCAGTTGCAGGAGTAAGCCAAATGAAACCTCGAGTTATTTTTGTCGATGATGATCCAATGTTGTTAGCCAGCACGCGACGACAGTTGATGATGAAGCTGCCTCAATGCGAACTCGTTTTCTTCCCAACGGCAGCCGAAGCATTAGCGGATATTGCAACGACTCCACCGCAGATCGTTTTCAGTGACGTACGCATGCCCGGGATGGATGGGCCTGAATTTCTGAGTCGGGTTTCACTCTCGAACCCAGAAACCATTCGTTTAGCATGGACGGGGCAATCCGAGGCCCAGCAATTGGAACGCGTTTTCAAAGTCGCTCATCAAGTACTAGGTAAGCCGATCGCAAGCGAACAATTGGTTAGCCTCATTGCAAATCTTGTCGACTATCGAGCTCACATTGCCAACAGCTCGCTAATGGCTTCGTTGACAGGCGCCGACCATAACCGATTCGATTGTGCTCGCATCAAAAAATTCCTGGCGATCATTGATAATCCCAATACTTCCGCAGAAGCGGTTGCCACTAAGATTGATAAGTCATCTAGGACTCGCACTCGATTGCTTGAGATCGCAAACTCGTCTTTTTTCACCCCAGTCGGTACTGTGGCGGATTCCAAGCAGGCCGTCATGACGATTGGCTTTGGAATGGTTCGAGCGATTTTTTTATCTTTAGAATATAACTGTGATAATCAACCGCCTTCAGTTCAGCTCACATTGCGTCAATGCTTGAATCGAGGCATTGAAGCTGCACTTGTAATTCAAAACCTTGCGATCACGAAAGGTTTTAGCGAATCGGATCGCAACTCAGCAATCGTCGCGGCCATGTTTCATTGCTTCGGCAAGGTCCAATTTGCAATTCATGGTGGTAACACGTATACCGAGCTGCAATCACGTGCAAACGAAAATGAGGAGCTCCTCATGGAATTCGAGCAACAACATTTTGGAGCAAGTCGTTTTCAAGTTGCGGCCTATTTTTTATGCTTGTGGGGTATCGACCCAGTTGCATGCCGAGCAATCTTCCAGCTAGGAACGCCAGACGCCGACTGCACTCCAGTGGCTAAGCTTGTCCAAGAGGCCGTGGGTGGATGATCCAGTAGTGAGATAACTGAGCTGCGTCCCCTTTGGTTTGTGCTTGACCGTCAGGCTAAACTTCCCTTGCCAAGCAGCGAGCAGTCACTTCGGCATCCACACAATTCGGTCCCTCGCAACCCATTCATTGCGGAACCGCTTTAACCTCGAGTCCCAATTCGAACTTGCCAACGATGCGGACACGTTGATTCGAACGATGCTTCCAGAAGAGTCTTTGGAAAGTAGTCTTCAACTTTCGCAACAAAAGGCTGGTTTTGCACGCGCCTTTTCAGATCAACTGCTGAAGTTTTCATACTCAAAGCATCGCAAATACTGGCCGCTATACGCATTCCTAGTGCGCCGATTGCGCCTCGCCGATCAAGCCGCAACAAAGGAAGCAAGCAGTGGAGTTAAACCGAACAGCGATCTTTTGTTCCCTCGAGATTGGGATGCAGTTTGATCGGATGAATCGATATGATGATTCCGTCGGCTTTCGACTTCGAAATCAGAATCAAATAGAATGCATCCAAAATGCAGGAAAAATACTTAATTGGCGAAATTTACTGGGTGGATTTGCCGGATCGGCAAGGAAAAGAACAACGCGGAAGGCGCCCGGCGATCATCTGGCAGGAATCGGGAATGTATTCAAACTTGCCTACCGTGATGACAATACCGCTCACGTCCACGTTATCAGCGTCTCGACTGCCAGGTACCGTCCGCATAGCCCAGACTCCGACCAATGGGCTGTTACAACCATCCATCGCGTTGCTTTTTCAGCTTGGCAGCTGCGACATCAAGCGAATCGGACAGCGACTAGGGAATTTGGACACTGGGGATTTCTCTGTGGTCGAGAGTCAGCTTCGCAGACTGCTTCGTTTGCCTTAAAGACTTTTTTCAACAGTCTCGATCGCTTCATCGCGGATTTCTTGCCACGCGGCAAGCTCATCTGCGAGCGTTGCATCATCGGCAAGGTATTGGTGGATGATTTCCTGCACGAGTTGGTCGACCGAGAGAGATCGTGCGTTAGCAATAGTCAAGAGGTTCGATTCAGTCTCATTGGAAATTGTAATCGTCATTTCTTCTGCTCCTTTTCGAAACGAGTATAGCCAAATCGTTTATCAAATCAAATAGTGAAATTCTTCCAGGCATCATGAAGATCGAAATTCAAAAAGCCTCCAACACGTACGCAGACACATTGCACGCTATTGGTCTGGCATCGCTGCTTTCCGAACGGACGGGCCAACGGGCGAGGCTTCGTGATGAAGGTGCAACGATTTCCGTGTTTTGTGACGAAGGCCAACCACCAGATCAATGGCATCCGCCGTCTCCTGGTTTTCTATTCATCTGGCGAAGCTCAAAAGATGGACCACGGCCTAATGGCCAAACGATTGACTATGAAACTCAACAAAAGATCGCCGAGGGCGCCGTGGCTTGATGGTCCCGTCGGACCATTCTTGTTTGTAAATGCGATCGGGCAAGTTGGATGACGATTCTTGGATGGGTTTCCGAGAGAGATAACCATAGAGCTTGGATTTCGTACCAAGCGTCTTTTTTAGGAATCTGGTGCAACGGTTGGTGCAACATTTTGCTAGACTACCGGTCCTTTCGAATCGCACCGCTAGACCGATAATCTATGGCCATTAAGAAATCCGATCTTTACTCGTCTCTATGGGCCTCGTGTGATGAACTCCGCGGCGGCATGGATGCTAGCCAGTACAAAGACTACGTCCTGTTTATGTTGTTCATCAAATATGTCTCCGACAAATACGGCGACTACGACGGCTTCGAGCCGCCAGTTGTTATCCCCAAAGGTGCCAGCTTCAGGGACATGGTCGCGCTCAAGGGGAACAGCGATATCGGGAACATCATTAACACAAAGGTTATCCAGCCTTTGGTCGACGCCAATTCAAGGCTATCGAAAAGCGACTTCCCCGACTTTAACGACTCCAACAAGCTCGGCGACGGTGCACAAAAGATTGAGAAGCTTGGCAACCTGATCGCCATCTTCGAAAACCCCGCCCTTGACTTCTCGAAGAACCGCCCCGAAAACGATGACATCCTGGGTGATGCCTATGAGTATCTCATGCGGCACTTCGCAATCGATAGTGGCAAGAGCAAGGGTCAGTTTCTTACGCCGTCCGAAGTTAGTCGTATCCTTGCCAAAGTCATTGGCATCTCGCCAAAAAACTCCAAGGCATCCACGACGGCGCACGACCCCACGTGCGGTTCTGCCTCGCTCCTCCTGAAGGTCGCTGCCGAGGCCGGAAAACCTATCACGCTCGAAGGGCAGGAAAAAGACGTGAGCACCGCTGGCCTCGCCCGCATGAACATGATCCTGCACGATTTCCCAACAGCGAATATTCTTTCCGGCAACACGCTCTTCGACCCCAAGTTCAAGGACGGCGAGCAGCTCCGCACCTATGACTATGTCGTTGCCAATCCGCCATTCTCGGACAAAGCTTGGTCGACGGGCCTAACCCTTGATGCGGATCGATTCCAACGCTTCACCTGGGGCGTACCGCCAGCGAAACAAGGTGACTATGCCTACCTCCTGCACATCATCCGCTCCCTGAAGAGCACGGGCAAAGGTGCATGCATACTGCCGCATGGCGTCCTCTTCCGGGGCAATGCCGAAGCAGTCATCCGCCAACAGCTCGTGCGATCCGGCTATCTCAAGGCCATCATCGGTCTGCCCGCTAACCTCTTTTACGGCACCGGCATCCCCGCCTGCATCCTCGTGCTCGACAAGGAAAACGCCACCGCCCGCAAAGGCATCTTCATGATCGATGCCTCAAAAGGATTTAAAAAGGACGGCCCAAAGAACCGTCTCCGCGAGCAAGACATCCACAAGATCGTGGACACCTTCACCCGCCAGGATGAAAGCGACCCACGCTACGCCCGCATGGTGCCCGTCGCGGAAATCGCCGACCCGAAGAACGACTACAACCTCAACCTCCCGCGCTACATTGACAGCACCGAGCCGGAGGACTTGCAGGACATTGACGGCCACTTGCGTGGAGGCATCCCGGAACGAGACCTAGACGCCCTCGGCCACTACTGGAAAATCATGCCCGGCCTGCGCGCCGCGTTGTTCAAATCCCTACGCTCCAACTATTCTCAATTCTCCATTGTCCCTTCTCAATTGAAGGAAACCATCTTCGCCCACCCTGAGTTCACCGCCTTTACCACCAAGGCCCGCAAGCTCTTCACGAAATGGCAAAAGACCTCCGTCCCGCTACTTAAAGGACTCGACAAGGACGGCCATCCCAAGCCGCTCATCGAGACCATCGCCGAGGACCTGCTCGCCACCTTCAAGACTGCGCCGCTGCTCGACGCTTACGATGTCTATCAGCACCTCATGGACTATTGGTCCGAGACCATGCAGGACGACTGCTATCTCATCGCCGGTGCCGGGTGGTGTGAGGCCGCCCAGCCTCGGCGGATGGTTGAGGTGCGAGGTTCGAAATCGAATGAAAAACCCGATCTCATCGTCGGGCGAGTCAAGTACAAAACGGAATTAGTGACTCCGCAACTGCTCATCGCTCGGTATTTCAAATCCGAGCAGTCTGCCATTGAAACATTGGAAGCAGAGACCGCGACCATGGAACAGTCGATGGAAGAAATGGCAGAGGAACATGGCGGCGAGGAAGGACTGCTCGAGGAAGCGAAGACGGATGCCGGCAAGCTCTCCAAGGCTTCCGTCACCGCCAGACTTCGCGAAATTCACAAGGACTCCGATGCAGCAGATGAGCGAAAAGTGCTCAATGAATACCTGGCCCTGATTGATAAGGAGGCGGCTTCCAAATCTGCAATCAAGACCGCCGCTGAGAAACTATCGCAAAAGGTATTGGACAAATACCCCACACTCACCGAAGCTGAGATCCAGACCCTTGTGGTGGATGACAAATGGCTTGCCACACTTGCCACAGCCGTGCAAGGCGAGCTAGACCGCGTTTCGCAAACCCTGACCGGCCGCATTCGTCAGCTCGCTGAACGCTACGCCACTCCGCTGCCGAAGCTGGTCGATGAAGTTGCAGCTCTTGCTGCACGCGTAGAACAACATCTCAAAAAGATGGGAGCCAAACTATGACCTCACCGATGAATTTTGAACAGCTCGTGAGTCTCTGCCAGCAGACGCATCAGCAGTTGGTTGCGGCAGCCAATCGCACCATCGACACCCATCTTGTAGCCCGCAACTTCCTGTTTGGGCTCTACATCGTTCATTTTGAACAGGAGGGTGCAGATCGTGCCAGCTACGGAAAGCAAACGCTTAAGGCATTGTCTCAAGCTTTGAAATCTGCGGCGGGACGTGGGTTTTCCGTGGATAATCTGGAGTTGATGCGACGATTTTATCTCCAATTTCGGTCGGACGTTCTTCGCTCGCCTATATCCGAGACACCGTCTCGGATTTCCCACTCTGGAGCACACGAGAAATCCGAGACACCGTCTCAGAATTTGTCCGAAAGCCAGTGGCTATGAGTAAACCCAAGAAATCT
>Ga0194045_1000629_pt1 | contig 11644 bp, 13 predicted proteins | sample JunL6211m_MetaG_FD_161686 | JGI IMG/M metagenome (GOLD analysis project Ga0194045, IMG submission 161686) | Anoxic zone freshwater microbial communities from boreal shield lake in IISD Experimental Lakes Area, Ontario, Canada - Jun2016-L626-11m | ecosystem: Environmental > Aquatic > Freshwater >...
CAAATATCTTACCTGATATTTTTGATTTAGCTAGGTAGCAACATTTTTCGATTGCATTCGCAACGTCGTCAACGTATATGGGTTGAAATTTTGTTTTTCCAGAAACTAGCATTGGAACAAAAAATGAATGCTTAACAATTCTAATAAAGAAATTCAAAAACCTGTCCTCAGGACCAAAAATCAGACTTGGCCTAAAAATTACAGCTTCAGGAAATTCGCTTAGTACAGCTTTTTCTCCAGATAATTTGCTGATATTGTATTTTGATTTGCTGCTTTTGCATGTAATAGCGGACAAATGTATCAATACATCAACATCATTTAATTTTGCAAAATACGCTATCTTTCTGGCAAGTTCAACATTAATAAATTCAAAAGTACTCTTTTTCGTTTCAAAAAATATATCTGTAAGATTTATTACATGAGTTGCATGAAAAAAAATATCCCCCCATTCAATTTCATTGTTTGGCATCTTATTGAAAGAGATTTGGCCTACTGAAGACATAAGCGAAAAATCCTTTTGAAGATTTGCATGTTTATCGACTAAAGTTATTTTTGCGTTAGTTTTTGCTAATCTTCTTATGAGATAATTACTAATAAAGCCATCATCTCCAAAAATTACTATCTTACTATTTTCATCAATATTCATTATTTTAAAACCAGTTAAATAAGTGTTTTACATAACTTGCAAATTTCATTTTATACTATTAAAGATAAAGTAACTGGTCAATTTATTTACTTTTAAATAAAGTATTAGAAATTGGCATAATTTTTAATTAGTTGAATTTTTAAAGGAATACATGATAAGAGAAATCAAATATCCATTTGAATTGCCTGCTCTTCCATATGAAAAAGATGCACTGGAGCCTGCTATATCTGCCAATACAATTGCATTTCATTACGAAAAGCATCATCAAACTTATATAACAAATTTAAATAAATTAATTAAAGATAATCCATTATCTTCATTATCTTTAGAGCAAGTGATTATGAAAACAGCTGATGAATTAGATAGCATCGCTATATTCAATAATGCTGCTCAAGTCTGGAATCATACATTCTATTGGCATTGTATGTGCAAAAATGGAGGAGGATTGCCAAAAGGTAATTTATTAGCGCAAATTGAAAGAGATTTTGACAATTATGATAATTTTAGGGCAGAATTTACTAAAGCTGCTTTAACGCAATTTGGTAGTGGATGGGTATGGTTAGTTTTGGATAAAGATCAAAAATGTCTTTTGATAACAAAAACTGGAAATGCTGATTTACCAATGCGTCATGGGCAAGTTGCTTTATTGACCATAGATGTTTGGGAGCATGCATATTACCTGGATTATCAAAATCGTAGGGCTGAGTATGTAGAGGCTTTTTTGGATCGTCTTATAAATTGGCGATTTATAGAAGAAATTTTTGCTGGATGTTAATTTTTAGTTATTTATTAGCTTGTGGCATTTAAATAAAAGAAATGAACAATGATATTAAAAGAGATTTTTGCCAAATTTAAGAAAAAACCGGATAGCGCTCCACCTTCTGATCTTGCTATTTTGCGCAACTGGTATAAAGAGAGGTATGAGAGTACGGTCATTCAGCGCAATCTGTTGTTCGTACTGTCATTTGCTGCATTAGTAACGATAGTTTTTTCTGTCTTCGTTATAAGATATGTCCAAAGCACAAGATCTATAGAGCCATTTATAATAGAAATAGAAAGAAAAACTGGTGTGCCGACAGTTGTAGATCCTGTGACTGTACAGGCTTATTCAGCGGACACCTCTATAAAACGTTTCTTTGTTTGGAGATATATAACTGCGAGAGAAGAGTACTTGCATTCCACTTATACTCTCAATTACACGACAATAGTCAGAGTTTTATCAACTCCAGAAGTATATTTCAGTGATTATAGACCTAAATATAGTATAGCGAACCCAACAAGTCCTTATAATTTATATTCTCAGGGCAGTGTCAGGATTGTTAAATTAAAATCTATTATATTTGCTAATGAATCATCTGCTCAAGTCAGAATTTCAATGGAAGTGAGTGGGTTGATGAATATGAAGATGGATAAAATCGTTTTTGTTGAATTTGATTTTCAGAATATAGAGATGAATGATGAAGAAAGATTGATAAATCCTTTGGGTTTTAGGGTTAAGTTATATAGAATAGAAGATGAAAGAACTCAGTAAGTTATGTATGAAACACATTGTGTATAAATTGAAAAATTTGGGTGCAAATTATGGAGAGTTGAAAAGAAAATCAATTCTAGTAATTAGACCAATATCTTTGGTGCTATTATCATTTTTTATTTTTTTTATGTCGCATGCAGCATACGCATACTTAGATAAACCAATTGCGACTGATAGTAGAATTAGGACGTTTGTTTATAGTCCTAATGAGGTGTTTAAGTTAATAATTTGTTATGGTTATCAAACTAATATAGAATTTTCTGAAGGAGAGGAGATAAGAACTATTTCAGTTGGAAATAATTATGCGTGGCAGTTGTCACCTCTTGGTCGGAGATTATTCATAAAGCCACTAGAAGAGAATATATTAACTAATATGACGTTGATAACCAATAAATATACCTATCAATTTGAATTGCAATCAAAGGACTTAGCAGGCATATCGGATGATGAATTAGTTTATGTTGTAAGATTTTTTTATCCAGATGAGGAGCAAGACATCATATCACCAGAAACATCAAGTGTTGTTAATGAGAATGATAAGATTCCAACAATAAAGCCATATAATTTTGATTATCAAGTATCTGGCTCAGCCGCTTTAACACCACTGAAAGTTTTTGATGATGGAATCAAGACATATTTTAAATTCTCAAAAGATTTAAATAAAATCCCACTAATTGAAAAAAAAGTAGATAATAAATTCGTGAAGATGGGGATAGAAAAAATTGGAGACTATGTTTCGGTGAATGCTATTGATGAATTTTTTTATATTTCACTAGATAAGGAAAAAGTAACAGTAATAAATAATAAATTGGTTGCGCGACAAAATGGAAAAAATAAATGAGCGAGATCCTTCTGAGCAGATAATTGAAGCAGAGGCTCAATCAGAAGAAGCCATAATTAGTGAAGGAAGCGAACAGCTATCGCCTGGGGAAAATATTAAGGCAGCTAAAAAAGGTGTGCAGGAGCAATTCTCTTCTGTTGCTATAAGTGCAGATCGGAGAAAATTAATAGCTGTCTTCTCTTTGGCTGTAGTTGGTATTTTAGTTTATTTTTTATTTTTTAGTGGAGAGCCTTCATCAGAAAAGCAAAAAGATGATTATGATAAAAAAATAGAGGCTAATAAAGTGAAGATAGTAAAGGAGTCAATCTCTTTACCGAAAGTCTCTGAAAATGAAAATAAAACTGTTGCACAACCGGTAAATTTACCTGATCCACTTCCGATATCAGATCCTGTACCTCCTTCTCCACCACCGCCTCCGATTCCACTGGCTCCACCAACACCAATAATTATTAATAATGATAGCAGAGCCCCATTACCTCCATTTCAAAATCCAATTAATGGTAAGATGATTACTAATCCTAGTGCTCCATTTAATTCAGAAGCTGATGATAGAAAGAAAATATTAGATCAAAAGCGCAAAGCTGGAATAATGGTGACAGGCAGTGGGAAAGGAGGTGTTGGGAGCTCTCAAGCTGGAAAAGACGATAAAGGTAGTGAAGATAAAGCTGTAAAAAAACCTTCAACCGTTGGATTTTTAGGATTTGGTAATGGTTCTTTAGATAAGGAACGTATTCAAAAATCCTCCGCTCCACAGGTTATAGCAACAAAAGTAAGTAATTTAGATAGAACGATATTGCAAGGCAAGGTGATATATTCGATTTTAGAAACTGCCATTAACACAGATATTCCTGGTACATTGAGGGCAATTGTGTCTCGTGATGTTTATTCAGAGTCTGGGAATAATGTTTTAGTACCAAAAGGCTCTCGTCTTATAGGAAGTTATGAGGCTCAAATTAAGCCAGGTCAGACTAGAGTAAACATAATGTGGAGTAGACTAATAAGACCTGATGGAGTTGATATAGAAATTGGTTCAGCTGGCACAGATCAATTGGGTAGAGCTGGTGTAATGGGGCATGTTGATAATAAGTTTTGGACACAACTTTCAAATGCATTCTTAGTTTCCTATTTGATACCAGTGGGAACGCAGCAATTAATGGGAAGTAAGGGGCAAATTACTCAATCAGAGAGCTCACCAAAACCAGGCGACGATCCAGTAACAAGTACTACGGGATCTGCAAAGGACTTAGCTCTCAAGAAAGGCTCAGAAGATTTTAGTAAACTGGCTTCAGATGCTGTGAAAAATAGCTTTTCCACGACACCTACAATGACTATAGAGCAGGGAACGATAGTAAATATTTTGGTACAAAAAGATTTAATTTTTCCAGCTGGATCAATGCAAAATGGGGCGATATTACAATGAACTTAGCAGCACTAGAAACATATTTAGATCCATTAAAGAATATTTTTAATGAAGAGGGTGTTAATGAGATATCAATTAATAGGCCACAAGAAGCATGGGTTGAAAAAAGAGGAGATATCAGAAAGGAGATATTACCTGAACTAGATTTTAATCATTTAAGAGAGTTGGCTCAATTAGTTGCTCAATCAACAGATCAGAGAATTAGTGAAGAAGCTCCTTTGCTTTCTGCGACACTACCAACTGGCTTCAGGATACAGATTGTAATTCCTCCTGCTTGTGAACCAAAAACTATAGGTATGTCAATAAGAAAACCTTCGACCATGAATCTAGATCTTGATGGATATGAGAAATTGGGGGCATTTGAGAGCACAGCGGTCGAAGAAGAGATCGATCATAATAATATTATGCTTAGTGAGTTGATTGCTAAAAAAGAAATAAAGAATTTTTTGCTACAGTCTGTATTAACAAAGAAAAATATCATTATAAGTGGCGGTACTTCAACTGGAAAAACGACTTTTACTAATGCTATGTTGCGCGCTATTCCTACAACTGAGAGAATAATAACTTGTGAAGATGCAAGGGAGATAGATTTGAAAGATCATCATAATAGAATGCATCTGCTTGCCTCGAAGGGTGGGCAGGGAAGAGCAAAAGTAACTACTCAAGATTTGATAGAGGCTTGTTTAAGATTGAGACCTGATAGAATTATAGTTGGGGAGTTAAGGGGTGTGGAAGCGTTTAGTTTTTTAAGAGCTATAAATACTGGTCATCCAGGCTCAATATCAACATTGCACGCTGATACGCCTAAAATGGCATTAGAGCAATTAAAATTAATGGTGATGCAAGCAGGGCTTGGTATGCCTCCAGATCAAATCAAGGAGTATATATTGAATGTAATTGATATTGTCGTACAATTAAAAAGAGGTGCGCAAGGCAAAAGATATATATCTGAAATTTATTTTAAAGGTGCGAAAAATTAAAATGGATTTAATTTTATGAATGATATTATTAGAAATTTTATTATTGGCGTTGCATCTTTTTTAGTGCTGTTGCTTTTTTGCATATATATAGGTGGCTTCATTTTTGCCTTAAGTGAGTTTGGCAGAGAGCATGTTATGAATCCAATGTTTATCAAATCGTTAGCGCCATTTTCTTATTTAATAACATATGGTTTTTGGTGGTATGATTATTTCAATGTAATTACTATAGATTACAATAAGTATTTTGTATTACGATACTCAGCTGCTCTTGTTGTGCCAATACTTATATACATCGCTTCATTAGTGCGCTATAAAGACGCTATACACGAATTGAGGCCTTTTAAGAAACCAGAATCAATACATGGTGATGCACGGTGGGCAACAGAATCTGATATAAAAAAAGCTGGTCTTAGGACATCAAGGGGTATGTTGATTGGCTGCGATAAAAAAGGCTTTTTAGTTGCTGGTGGCTATCAACATACGCTTTTGTTTGCACCAACTGGTTCTGGTAAAGGTGTAGGTTTTGTAATTCCTAATTTATTATATTGGCAAGATTCTGTATTTGTTCATGATATAAAGCTTGAGAACTATGATCTCACTAGTGGTTGGCGTAAAAAAATGGGTCAAGAGGTTTATTGCTGGAGTCCTGCAGATCCTGATGGTACTACGCATTGCTATAATCCTATAGATTGGATAAGCAGTAAGCCTGGACAGATGGTTGATGATGTACAGAAAATTGCCAACTTGATTATGCCAGAAAAAGAATTCTGGAATAATGAGGCAAGATCTCTATTTGTAGGTGTTGTATTATATTTAGTTGCGGCCAAGGATAAAATCAAATCCTTCGGAGAAGTTGTACGTACAATGAGAAGTGATGATGTTGTTTATAATTTAGCGGTTGTGCTGGATACACTTGGTAATGAAATACATCCAGTAGCTTACATGAATATAGCTGCGTTTTTACAAAAGGCTGATAAAGAAAGATCTGGTGTAATCTCAACTATGAACTCAAATCTTGAACTATGGTCTAATCCACTAATAGATACTGCAACAGCAAGTAGTGATTTTAATGTAATGAAATTTAAACAGCAATTGACCACTGTTTATGTTGGATTAACTCCAGATAACCTACAGAGGCTGCAGCCATTGATGCAGGTTTTTTATCAGCAATGTACAGAGTTTTTGTCTAGAAAAATACCAGGTCCAGAAGAGCCATATGGAGTAATGTTCATGATGGATGAATTTCCAACTTTAGGTAAGATGGAGCAATTTATGAGTGGTATTGCATATTTCAGAGGATATCATGTAAGATTATTCTTGATTATCCAAGATACAGAGCAACTTAAAGGTATTTATGAGGAGCATGGGATGAATTCATTTTTATCAAATTCTACTTATAGAGTGACTTTTGCTGCAAATAATATTGAAACAGCGAACCTTATCTCTCAATTAGTTGGTAATAAGACTGTAGATCAAGTTTCTGCTAGTAAGCCTAAATACTTAGATTTTAACCCCGCTTCACGATCTTTGAATGTATCGCAGGTTCAACGTGCTTTACTTTTACCTCAAGAAGTGATTGCATTACCGCGTGATGAGCAGATAATCTTGATTGAGTCTAGCCCACCAATAAAATCTAAAAAAATAAAATATTATGATGATAAATTTTTCAAAAAAAGATTGCTTAAGCCTATACCAATTCCTCAACAGGAGCCTTTTGATTCGAGAAAATTTAGAGAAGGTATGCAATCGAAAAAAGAAAAAAAAGAAGAAGAAAAATAATTACCAAACTTCACTCTAAGTAATTTACAAGATATGGAATTCAATCTTTATCTGCGAGCATTACTGTCTTTTTTTGCAATTATCTCATTAATTGGAGGCGTAGCTCTATTGACTAGGTATATGCAGCGAATGCAGTTAAAAAAAACAAATAAAGAGATATCTATTTTAGAAACACTTTTTATTGATAGTAAAAACAAATTAATTTTGATAAAAAGGAAAGAAAGTAAGTATATTTTACTTTTAGGCGAAAAAAACAACCTTATTGTAGATATAATAAATGAAAGTTAAAACAGCGCTACTAACATTTTTTGTAGTATTTTTATTAATCAGCATTAATCGGGCTGGTGCTCAATCAATGACAATAGATTTAGGTAAAGATACTAGTGATTTTATGAGTGCTAAAATTATCCAATTAATAGGATTGGTTACAATATTGAGTATTGCGCCATCTATACTAATTATGGTCACTTCATTTACAAAAATCTCTGTGGTTTTATCTTTTTTGCGAACAGCTATTGGACTTCAACAAACGCCGCCAAATTCTGTCATTATTAGTTTATCATTATTTTTAACATTCTTCATAATGGCGCCGACATTTGAAAAAGCTTATGAAGACGGGCTTTATCCGTTGATCCAAAACACAATTAAAGAAGAGGATGCTATTCAAAATATGGCTAAGCCGTTTCGTGAATTTATGCTCAATAATGTAAGAAAAAAGGATTTATCATTATTTACTAATATGGCTAATTTGGAAAATGACGAAACTTCTAATGAAGATGTATCATTGCATGTTTTAATCCCAGCATTCATGATAAGTGAGTTGAAAAAAGCATTTGAAATAGGTTTTCTTATTTTTTTACCATTTCTAGTTATAGATATGTTAGTTTCATCAATTCTTATGGCGATGGGAATGATGATGTTGCCACCTGTCATGATATCATTACCTTTTAAAATTATCTTTTTTGTACTTATAGATGGCTGGTATATGATTTGCGGTAGTTTAGTAAAGAGTTATGGTTAGGCGCTGTTAGCAGCACTCATTAACTTAAGCGGAATTAGCTATATACAAATATTTCCAAGATATAACTATATTTCATTAGCTCTTTTTTCGAAGGCTCCTAATATCTTGTTAATCGCGCTTGGTAGCATTTCGGCAGCGAAAAAATCTAATATTCTTGATTTAAGTGAAAAATTTATTGAAAAATGTACTTCTGAGTTATTTGTATCAATTTTCTTTAATAGCCACATACTCTCCATTTCTTTGAATGGATTTGAATTTGATGTGATAAGTATTGACGCCAACCCTCTTTTAACTTCAAATAACCTAATTGTTGAAATATATTTTTCATGAATGCCCAATGCATTTATTGATACTTCTGCTTCTATGAAGTTTTTTTCTTTTTTTAGTATCTTAAGTCCGTCACACCAAGGAATGAATTGTGGATATTGATTAATATCAGACACTAATGCATATAATTTCTTAATATTGTGATTTATTATTATTTTCTTATCAAAGGAATGCATAACTAGGCGCTGTTAACAAAGGGTTGATGTGGAGGATTTTAGATATAATTTTTAGAATTACAAGTCAATTTCTGCATCAAATATTGATATGTTTGCAAAGAAATTAGATGAAAATAGTTTATATAATGACTTTATTAACAGTGCCTAGGCTAGCACATTTTTTTGATAGCATTTGTAGCAAGTTTATCTGCTCTTTCATTGTAAAAATCACCATTGTGCCCTTTCACCCAATTCCACGAAATATTAAAATTATTTGCTAACACATCGAGTTCTTGCCAAAGATCTATGTTTTTTATAATTTTGCTTTTGCTTAACCAGCGGTTTTTTTTCCATTTATGTATCCAATTAGTTATACCCTCACATAAATATTTGCTATCAGTATAAATCTCTATATCAACGTTCTTTTTCACTATCTTAAGTCCTTCTATTGCAGCTTTCATTTCCATACGATTATTTGTTGTTTCAACTTCATAACCAGAAATTTCTTTTACAATATCTCCCCATATCAAAATAACGCCCCAACCACCTTTTCCAGGATTCCCAGAGCAGGCACCATCACAATAAATCTTTAAAATACTAGTCATAGAAAAAATTATGTTGTCATTGTATTGTAATTGAGTTAAGCAGTTAGCAAAGAGTTATTCTACACATTTATGTCAAATAAAGCAAAACTACCTCATATTGCAACATTACATTCAATGAAAGTTGAAGTAGAGGCAGGAAAAGTATATTCTTGGTGCTCTTGCGGATTAAGTAAAAGTCAACCATTTTGTGACAATGCACATAAAAATACAGATTTTTTACCAGTTAAATATAAGGCGAACGAGAGTAAAATTGTAAGTTTTTGTGGTTGTAAGCATGCTAAAAAAAGCCCTATATGTGATGGTAGTCACAACTTATTAAAATAACTTGAAGGAAGAAATGAGATGTTTTTATAATTTTATATACCTATATAAATTTTTGAGTTTTAGTATTATTTTTTTTAATTTTGCTTTAACCAACAGCGCGTCATCCTTTGATAAACATTCAGATGGTTTGAAGCTCTTCAATACTGTATTTAGTATAATTAAATCCGAATATGTTGAAGATTTAAGTGATTTTAAAATTTTTGAATATGCAGTGCAGGGAGCGCTCTCTCTCCTGGATCCACATTCAACCTATCTTACACAGACAGCTTATCAAGATATCAAAAATGCCACAAAAGGTGAATTCGGTGGCTTAGGAATGGAATTAACGATGGAAAATGGAATTATCAAGGTTATTTCACCTTATGAGAATTCTCCAGCGTTTAATGCAGGATTACAAGCTGGTGATTATATTACAGCAATAGATAATAAGTTGGTTAGAGGTATGAGCTTGACTGAATCTATTGAGAAATTAAAGGGCGAGCCTGGTACAAAGGTTTCTTTGAAAATTTATAGAGCATCTGTCGGAGTCATTGACGTAGACGTAGAAAGAGCAATTATAAAAATAGCCCCAGTGAAAGCTAGCGTGATTAGTGATAGCACAGTTGGTTATATAAAAATATCTATGTTTAATGATAAAGCAGCAGCTAATGTGAAAAAGGAATGGCTAGATATGATTAAAGCTAATCCAAATTTATTAGGTCTTGTACTTGATTTGAGATCTAATCCTGGTGGCGTGCTTCTGCAGGCCAAAGAGGTTGCTGATCTATTTTTAACATGTGGAGATATAGTTACTGTGAAATCAAGGAATGCAGAAACAAATCAAAGTTTCAAGGCGAGTGGTGAAGATATAACGAATGACATACCGATAGCTGTTCTAATAAATGAAGGTTCTGCATCTGCTGCTGAAATTGTTGCAGGTGCGCTGCAAGATAATAGAAGAGCTTTAATTGTTGGAGTTAAATCATTTGGTAAAGGCTCTGTTCAGAAAATTATACCGCTGTTCAATGGGGCTGCTTTAAAAATTACAACTTCGCTTTATTGCACCCCAGCCGGTACATCGATACAGGCTTATGGAATTGTGCCTGACATAATAGTTCCAGAAGCAATCATAAAACCTATCGATAAAAAAAGAGCTTTTATTTCAGAATCTTCATTGACTGGACACATATCTCAAAAACAAGTGAAGCGAGATTTAGATAGTGATGAGAGGGTGAATAGATCAGAAATTGCTTTGTTATTTGATTCAGCTGAGAGTAACGATTTTCAATTACTGAGAGCGGCAGATGTTGTAAAGTCTATGTCATTGTATAAAAAAACTATTACTGAGTGAACCAATGTTAAGAAAATCCATTAGCTATTTTATTTTATTTTTTATTAATGTTTTATTATTATGGTACCCAATTAACTCTTCAGCCATAGAATTGCAAAGTTTAAGCATAAAAGGTTTTGAAAAAGTGATGGCTGATAAAAAGGAGATCACATTAGTGTTTATATTTACCTCATGGTGTAGGGTTTGCAAAGAATCATTTCCTGAGTTATTAAGTTTGAGCGATAAATACAATTCTGATGACAGAGTGAAAGTAATTATATTGTCGCTAGATGAAAAAGCTACAAATCTAGATGCAATGGCAAAAAAGTATAAGAATAATAAAAACAAAATACATTGTTTTGAAGAGGACATAACTAAAAAAAACATAGGATCGGCTCTGTTTGAAAATGGAATAAGATATAATGGGACAATACCTCATATTACAATATTCAATAAAGGAGAAGCGATTGTTAATGATAACTATGAAATACAATCTGTGAAAAATTTTATCAATCACTTATATGACCAAGGGATTCATGGTAAATGATAAAATTTATTTGCTTTATTAGGTGCTGTTAACAAAATCATTACATGAATTATTTTGATCTAATTTTCTGACTTATTTTGCCAATTTCTTTGCAAATATATCAATGTTTGACATAGAAATTGACTTGTAATTCTAAAAATTATATCTAAAATCCTTCAC